>FWPV01000104.1_pt1 | contig 291917 bp, 260 predicted proteins | sample 2228371 | NCBI WGS metagenome assembly FWPV01 (sample SAMEA103939776, study PRJEB20133) | metagenome
AGCTGAAAAACGGAATACAGAACGGTTTTGATTCAACAAATCAAATACAGAGAACTTCAATTGACCTTTGTCTTCTTTCAGGAAGAGATAAGTTAAGCCTGCATTTAGCAATGCAACAGTCTTCTGCACTCCCGGCGCTGTTTGTGAGTTATATCGATGATCCAAAGTCATTTCCCATACAAATTTTTTGGGCACACGAACAACCAGATCTGTGTTGATACTTTGTCTTTCTACTTCCAAATTCCGGAAATCTGTGCTTTCATAGTAAGCATTGTTGATTCCTCTGTTATAGTTGACATTCCATTCAATCTTATCATTCCAATTAATTCCTGCACGTAAGTATGGACTAAAGTCGATATTTTTTACATAACTCTTTTTACTATTGATGATGAGGAAGTTTCTGGTATAATTCAAGTTATAACCGGCTCCCATGTTGAATGAAAATGTCTTATTCAGTTTGTATTGTTTATTGAAGTAAAAGTTGGTATAAAAATTATGGATACCATCTGCGTTCACAGGCATCGTGGTTTGAACGCCATTAGCAGCAATTTCACGACTCCTGATAACTCCATTATTACTAATGTTTCCACCCAAATAAGCACTGATGAATAATTGCTTGGCTGTTACATTTTTAAAATAATTCAGATTGAAATTATGTGATACAGCCGGCTTCAGATCAGGATTACCTTTATTGATGTACAATGGATTACTATTATCTGCCACAGGTTGAATGTCTCCAATACCCGGCGGATTCACATTCACATTATAACTCAGGTTAAACTCTTTCCAACTGATATTTCCCCCAGGCAATATATAATTGAAGTGTTGATCAAGCTTTTGTCCGAGAGAGACATATCGGTTGTTCAGATCTAACCAAAGAAAATTAACGGTAGCTGTGATACTCAATTTTTTGTGTCGGAAATTCAGACCTGATGACAAGTTGTTTCTCCAACTAGTTCTTTCCAAATGGTTGGTTAGTGTGTTATTGATCTGATCATACTTTCCATTTGTATTATTCTTATTAAAAGTTGATAGTGCATCTTTATTTTCAAAATAAGTCAATGCATAACCTAAACGCAAGGTTAAATCTTTGGCTAGCGGTTCTGCAAAGTTCAGGTTGGTGTTGGTTGAGAAATTAGCGCGTTCCAGATCACGCAATTGATCTAAAGTGTTAGACCCTGTTGGAAAAAATGTATTCAATACATTGTTGAACTGATCACTGTTCACAGTATTCAAGTTTACATTATTGAACATATTGAAAGTGCGTCCTTTTTTCCTAAAGTTTTTGAAATAACTCAATGAATGATTATATCCCAGATCCTTTGCATTCACCGACTGCAGGTTATTACTTGCATTTAATGGACCATCAGCACTACTGGTGGTATTGATATTGGTGAGTCGATTACTGGTTTGTTCTCCTATCGTTAAAGATGGACGAAACTCCATTCTTGAAGTCGTATCAATTTTCCATCTCAAGCCAAACCCAATGCGATGATTATTGGCATTTTGCACTTCAGATCTGTTGGATCTGCTATTTAAAACTGTATCACCCAAAAACTGTTGTCTATTTTCCAATTCGGTGATATCATTTCTTGTTTTACCATAGAAATATTGCGTATTCAGTGTCAACCCTTTTTTAAACTCATTATTCAGATTGAATCCAATTCCGCGTGATTGTTGAATTCCTTGTCCGGTACCACCAAAAGAAATACCATTTACATTCAATCCGCCATTGCCATTGATGGAAATAGAATTGATACCACTTCTATCGAAACCACCGAGTGTTCTGATATCATTAAATCCAAATCCTGCCTTATTCAAATTATTACTGAAGCCCAATACACTCACTTGTAAGGTATCTCGAAACATATTCACGATACCGCCCGCTTCATATCGATCTCCATCTGCTTTACCTGCATAGGCTTTACCAAACCAACCTTGCTTGATCGATTTTTTCAATTTAAGATTGATGACTTGTCCAACATCTGCTTTGGCTTTATCTGGATTGAGTTCTAGTTCATCTTTATCATCTGCTACTTGAATTTTATCGATCAGGTTAGCCGGTAAATTTCTTGTAGCCATTTTAGGATCACCGCCAAAGAAGTCTTTTCCATCAACCAAAATCCGGTTTACTTTTTTTCCATTCACTGTGATATTGCCATCCGCATCTAATTGAACGCCGGGTAATTTTTTGAGGAGATCTTCTACCAATGCAGAAGGTAATGTTTTGAAAGAGTTCGCATTGAATTCAATCGTATCTCGCTTTACGACTACCGGTGGACGTTCTGCATACACCAACACTTCATCGAGCGTATTTGCTTGATTAGGTGTCATCTCAAGTGTACCAGCATCAAAAGCAGGAGCATCTGATGTAAGCTTAAATTCTTTTCTGGTAACCGTATAACCGGAATAAGAAACAATCATTCTCAGTTGCACATCAAGGGGTAAGCCACTCACTTTGAATTCTCCTGACTCAGTACTTAAGCGATAAGTGACCAGAACGGTATCGGCTGCTGTAAAAACAGAGACTGTTGCCAGATTCATAGGTTGCTTAGAAGCAGAATCTACCAGCTTACCTGATATCAAGCCCTTACTATTACTTGTTTGGGCTGAAACTGCAGTAGTCATACATATGCTCAGTAAGAGCAAAAGAATTCCATTACGCATTGAACGTATTTTTTCTCGTAAACAATAAATGGTTAGGAAACAATGGCTCTTAGATGCATAGGTATGTGCCGGATGGCATTCCTATCCATTCAAAAGTTGATGTTTCGGGAATCTTTCTTTTCCCAGTGCTAGAAGGTTGCACGCCCAATAAGAGAACGCCTGCGAGCGCAGCTGTAGTGATCAACAGCAGCAATAGCGGTATCAATTTTCTCAAATTAGACATACAAATGACTTATTTACTTAACTCCAATTAAAGAGTTGTGTTACACTAAAAGGTTGGAAAAAGGATAAAAAATTAATCTTCGTCTTCTAATTCGAACAGTTCTTCTACCGGCACCCCAAATAGTTTGGCCATTTTTAATGCCAAAACAGTTGATGGTACATATTTCCCTGATTCCATGGTATTGATGGTCTGTCTGCTTACAGCAATCTTTTTAGCCAGATCATCCTGTGTCAGGTTATGAATGGCCCTTTGCACTTTGATCTTATTTTTCATAGCTGACTTTATTATATTGAAACAATACATACCTAAAACGAAGGATAAAGATGATCAGTACGGTGAACATGTTATAGGTCATCACCTGAAAAAAAGTAGTCCCATAAACTGCCAGAATGCTGATAATCAATACCAGATAATTGGCATACACAGCCCACTGCAAGGCTTCTAAGCGAAAAAATTGAATGGCTTCATCTTCTATGGGTTCTTTTGAGAAAGCAATTAAAATGAGACTAATGATCAGTCCAACCGATGCCAATTCATCCGTGAAATTCTGGCTCGCACTAAATTCCAAAGGACCTTTTAATTTCAGGTTAAACTCAAGCCAAGAAGGGTTGAATTCGAAAAACATATGCGCAATACCCAATGCCAGAAAAGGCACCAATAAAACATAACCGATGCGCTGAAAGCTATGCGGGAATAATTTGATCTGTTTCATATTTTATTTGATTTGATAATGCAAACGTAAAAACGATTTTTCATTTTGTAAAATTTATTTTACATTTTGTAATATTTATTTAACAATTTGTATGCTTAAATTGACTTAAAAGACTGATTTTGAATCGAAAACCAGCGAAAAAAGATTCCGCTATCTTTAAAATATGGCAGAAGAAAGTAACCTCATCAATATAGAATCCTATTCTTGGAACCAATTAGTGACGTTTGTAAATGAACTCATCACAAAAGATTTTAATCAATTAGTGCTGTTACTGTATCGACTAGATATCAACGAGAAAAAGCTCAAACAAACCCTTGCCGATCACCCGGATCAAAATGCCGGAGAATTGATCGCTCAACTGATCGTTGATAGACAAGAAGAAAAAAAGAGATCAAGAGAAGCTTTCAAACAAAAAGATTGGGAGAGCTCGGAAGAAGAAAAGTGGTAAAAAATTATTTCTGTGCCTCTCTGCGCTTTCAGTGGCAATGAATAGATAAAGTAAATTGCCACTGAGAACACTGAAGTACACAGAAAGAGGTTTATAATTTATCGATGGTTGTGAAAGAGTGTCCTTTTGTCTTCAAGGAGCTGATGATTTCTGGCAAGCGATTATATAGCTTATCCTTTCTTCTCGGATCAGTTCCTGCGTGTATCAACAAGATTGCACCATTTAATGTATGCTTTACTTCAAATGCTTTGAGCGATTCGATTAGTTCTTCGCTTGATTTATAAACAGCGCCCATCTCCGGCCAGGTGTAATCTGCATTGGTTCTTGTGCCGGGAGTAAAACTCACCAGTCGGATAAGGCTTTGCGAAAACCACTTTGTCACTTTTTTATTCCACCATTCATAGGGTGGAATAAAATATTGCGGCTCTCCATTCTTTACTAAACCCAAAGAGCGCATGGCTTCTATATTATTTTGATAATCTCTTTCTAAAGAATCTCTTGTCACCAAAAGACTATCCCTGTTCTTCCAATCATTGTATAAAATATGCTGATCAGAATGTGCGCCTAAATAATGTTGTTGTTGATACAGCTTTTGAATCATAGGCTGAACTGTTTTATTGCGATATAGTCTTCCTGTAAAAAAGAAAGAAGCTTTGATATTTTGTTGTTGTAATGTTTTTTGAATAATTGGCAATCCTTCTGCATACTCATCCGCAGTAAAAACAATCGCAATAGATTTCTTAGCCGTATCACCTCTTACAATAGCGCCTTGCTGTAATGTAAATGCAGGGTTGACAGGAGGATAAGCTGTCCAGCCACTGTTTGTTGTTGGTGTTGTTTCATTTTCTTTTGCTGCCAATAAATAAATCAAGGATGCTGTTCCATCCATCGTAGGTTCATTCGTGCTATAATCTCCATAATCATCATGATAAACAGCCAAGTCACTTTGAAAAGCGGCGTATTCGTCAGGTTCATTCAGTGTAATACCGATCAGATTTTTATAGATCGCTGTGTAAACAGGACCGTCCACCAATCCACCATCAATCGGATAATTCTTTAAGTGTGTAAAAGCAGAGTGAGGATCAACCGGTGTATCACCCCATGATGGCAACCCATATACCATACTTGTTCCCCATGGGTTACAGCCAAAGATCCAATCAATATTAGCTTGCTCCAATTCAGTATAAGTATCATCGCTTGTCATTCTTCGATACCAATAACATTGTAATGCAAAGGAAACTGTAAGATTATTGCTACACCAGATAAATGGAACACCTCTGTAAAAAGCATTTTGTTTGGCTTTATTCCAAACAGCTTTGATGCCTGCTTCGTAATAATCATACAGCGTATCAAGATGATGTACGCTCATCATTCCATTCGCTAACACATAGTGGCCCGCATTCACAAATGGATACCATTCATAATGATGAGCAGTATCTTTTCCCAACCAGGGGGTGATGGGTTCTTTTCTAGCGAAGGAATAAGCATCTGTATGATAACTGTCATCTTTAGCCCCTTTTGTTTGTGCAAGTGTTGCAGCTGCCAATTCCATATCATCTACCCAATTTCCTTCTGCATAGATATAAGGTGATTTTACAGAAGCCGTTTGTGCAACACCCGGATATTTCTTTCCATAACGATAGGCAGCTTCCGCTTTTTGTAATAACTTTTGAGAGAAGCTTTGATCTTTATCCTGATAAACTTGCGCTGCCAATGCAAAAGTACTTGCATACTTACCGGCTGTTGAAGCGGTTCCTGTAGTTGCATTCATGAACTTACCTCTTACCTGCGGCTTGCCCGAAACGAAATAAACCGGACGTTCAAATCCTTTCCCATAATAGTTGGTATCTTCTTTGGGGATACGCATTTTCACATGGTCTCTGTCATCCCCTAATTGATTGAACATGATACCATCTGACGGATTCATTTTCAACAACCAATCCAATCCCCATTTTGCTTCATCCAAAATATCCGCTACACCATTTTTTCCATCCAATCCATTAGCTTGTTTTTCATCAGTGAATACCCTTCCAAAACTTTGATAGGCTGACAATAAATGCCAGGCTGCATTGGCAGAAGTAGTAGTGTATTGTAAGTAATCACTTGCATCATGCCATCCGCCGCTTACATCAATATGTGTGCTATCCGGCATGGGGCCGTATAAAGTATACCCATCGTGGGTATGACAACTATCTTTTAAATACGGATTGAAACCACTTCTTTGTTGGCGCATATAACGCAAACAGAAATCTGCGGTCCCTTTATAAACATCCTGATCAATTTTAAAAGTGGGTGATACAGTGTTTCCTGCACGAATAAAATAACGTCCGGGTTGACGAAATGAAGTGAATCTAACTCTTGCCGTTTTATTGAATGGACCGTAAGCTCCAAAAGCTTCTAATTGATCAATTGAGTAAACAGCTTGATTCGTCTCAGCATTTACCAACTCGATCTTTTCCGGCAAGAAATTCTCTTTACTACACCAAACTGCTACTTTAATACCATTGGGAGTATAGCCCAATTGATTGATGCGAATCCAATGTTGTTGGTCTTCCGTGTTTTTAAAAGCAAAACATACAATAAGAGCTAAGATTCCAACAAACAATATTCTCCTTTTCATGTGGCTTTTTTGGGTCAATAAAGATACCTCTTTAGCTACTCTCTGCGAAACCTCTGCGTACTTCTTTCTCTGCGGTTAAGTATCACCGCAGAGAAAAGAGAAAAAGAGTTTCGCAGAGATTTTTTAAACTATTTTCGCCCCTCAAATGATTGCATTATGAAACTTGTCTCTTACTTATCTGAAGGTCGTGATCAACTTGCATTTTTAGTAGATGGTTATTTGTTTGATTGTGACCTCGTACATCCTGAATTGCCCAGCAGCATGAATATGTTTTTGCAATATTGGGATGATATGTATCCAATCGCACAACAAGTAAATGCTGCAATCAAAGATGGCAGGATCGGAAAAGAAAAAGGAGTGGACATTCAAGGACAACATTTATTGGCACCTGTACCCTTTCCGACTTCTTGTAGAGATGGTTATGCTTTTCGTCAACATGTGGCGGCGGCGCGTCGTAACCGTAAGGTAGATATGATTCCTGAATTCGATCAGTATCCTATTTTCTACTTTACCAACCACCATAGTATTCAGGGACTAGGTGATATCCATTGCATGCCCGATCATTTTGAAAAATTGGATTTTGAATTAGAAGCGGCTATCGTGATCTGTAAAAGTGGAAGAAATATTCCTGCAGAAGAAGCAGACAGTTACATTGGCGGACTTATGATCATGAATGATATGAGTGCGAGAAGATTACAGATGGAAGAGATGTTATTGAATCTTGGTCCGGCCAAAGGAAAAGATTTCTCAACTGTAATTGGCCCCTGTCTTGTCACACTCGATGAGTTAGAATCCTATGAAATACCCGCAAAACCCAGACATACCGGTAAGAACTGGAACTTAGGAATGAAGTGTTGGGTGAATGGTGTACAAGTCAGCGAAGGTAATGTAGGAGATATGGATTGGACTTTTGCAGAGATCATTGAGCGTTGTGCTTATGGAGTACAGCTGCATCCGGGTGATGTGATCGGCAGTGGTACAGTTGGTACCGGCTGTTTCCTGGAATTGAATGGTACCGGCAAATTGAATGACCCCAATTATCAGGAACAATGGCTACAACCCGGAGATATCGTAAAAATGGAGATCGATGGTATTGGGGTACTTGAAAATACGATCGTGAAAGAGGATACTGATTTTTCGATTTTAGCAAAGAAGAAGGGGAATTAGGGGTATCGGGAAATCGGGTTATCCGGTTATCGGGTTTTGAAGAGTTGATAATTCGATATGTAAGTACCTATTACCTGATAACCCGATTGCCTGATCACCCAAAAGCCCAAACATTTTAACACATCTACAACCCATCCTGCCGTATATTTGAGTAGCTCACAAACTAAAAACGAATCATATGAAGAAAGTAATTGTACTCGCTATGGCAGCTTTCCTGGTATCAGGAGTATCATTTGCCAATGACCATAAGCACGGTGGTGGTAAAAAATGTGCAAAAGCAAAAGAATGCAGCAAAGAAGGAAAAGAGTGCTGCAGCAAGGATGCTAAAAAAGAAACCAAAGAGACTAAAGAAGCTAAAAAAACAGAAACCAAGAAAACCACTAAGGCTTAATCTTTTTCTGTTGCAAATAAAAAAGGATGTCAAAAATGACATCCTTTTTTATTTATAAGATATGTTCCAATTCTTTGAGGTGATATACCGTATAAGTGGGTTGTATATGTGCTTCAATATTCAGATGATTCACAAAAACAGTATCCATTCCTGCATTGATACCTCCTTGAATATCTGCATCCAAATTATCACCAATCATAATACTCTCTTTCTCATTCGCACCTGTTTGTTGAAATGCATAATCAAAGATCTCTTTATGAGGTTTTAGACTATTGCTCGCTTCAGAAGTGATAACAGCTTCAAAATAGGCGTGCAAGCCTGAACTCTGTAATTTATTATGCTGCACTTTTTCAAAACCATTGGTGACAAGATGAAGATTGTATCCTTTGGTTTTTAGGTATTCCAATATTTCAAAAGTATAAGGGAAGATCGCTTTTTTAGAAGGCAATGTTTCTAAAAACTGAATAGCCATCGTACGTGAGAGTTCTTCATCAGCCAATTTATAATCCAATAAAGTTAGCCACATCCTTTTCCACCTTAGCTCATCTTGTTTGATAAAACCTTTGGTGTACCTATCCCACAAACGTTCATTGTGATAGCTGTATCTGTCAAAGAATCCATCGAAATCTTCAATACCTTTTTTCACAAGTTCATGAGTATGATACAGGTCATTCAAAGTGTCTTTGGCATTTGTTTCAAAATCCCATAAAGTATGATCCAGATCAAAGAAAATATGACGGTAACGCATGTAACAAAGTTAGTACCTTATTCAACAGATCATATCATTACCTTTTTGCTAAAGAATTAGGAGACAGAATCAATATAAAATGATTTACTTCGTGGTGCGCTAATCATTATTCTGCTGTTTATGAAAATCGTTATTACAGGAGCATCGAAAGGAATCGGAAAAGCCATTGCAGCCCGCTTTGCTCAAGATGGTCATCACTTAATGCTTTGCAGCAGGGGTGAGAAATCTTTGTATGACAGTGTTGAAGACCTGCAAACTCGTTTTCCCAATGCTACCATCATTGCCCGACCAACAGATATGTCTGTAAAATCAGAGGTATTGTCATTTGCTGAGTGGTGTTTACAACAAGGAACTCCTGATATCATCGTTAACAATGCAGGTAACTTTATTCCAGGCAGTGTACACAATGAACCGGAAGGTGCACTAGAGGAAATGTTACAAGCAAATTTATTCAGTGCATATCATCTTACTAGGGCTTTATTACCATCCATGATGGAAGCAAAATCCGGGCATATCTTCAACATTTGTTCCATCGCCTCATTGCATGCATACGCAAACGGAGGCAGCTATAGTATCAGTAAATATGCTTTGGCCGGTTTTAGTCGCAATCTCAGAGAAGAAATGAAACCACATGGTATCAAAGTAACCGCTGTATACCCCGGCGCCGCCATGACAGCCAGTTGGGATGGATTTGATATCGATCCCAAACGTATCATGGAAGCAGATGATATTGCCAAAATGGTATACGCTGCCGCCCATCTCTCGCCCATGGCAGTAGCGGAAGACATTATTTTACGACCTCAGTTGGGGGATTTGTAGGGAAGGGTCGATGGTCCATAGTCGATAGTCCATAGGAATACCCAATCTTTTTACTATGGACTATCGACTATGGACCATGGACTACTCACCATAACAATTTCTTCATCCCCTCCTAACATTCTATTCATACTGTATGAGCAGTTTTGTAAAACCTCAGTATGTATGGAAAGACGTCCGCTTGATGTTGTGGTGATGAGCGATCTGCATTTGGGCACATATGGTTGTCATGCCAAAGAGATTGTTAACTATCTGAAAAGTATTCAGCCACAAATTCTTGTCCTCAACGGCGATATTATTGATATCTGGCAATTCAATAAAAGATACTTTCCTGTTGCCCATATGCAAGTGATCAAAGAGATCATGCACTTATTAAGCAAAGGCACTCGCGTTATCTATATCACCGGTAACCATGATGAAGCTTTACGTCGCTACTCAGATATGCATATGGGTAATTTCCAGTTGACCGATAAAGTGGTGATGGAAATCAATGGCAAAATGACCTGGATCTTTCATGGTGATGTATTTGATGCTACGACCAAAGGGAGCGCCAAACTACTTGCTAAGTTAGGCGGACATGGTTATGATCTTCTCATCCTCATCAATAGTTTGATCAATCGTTGTTTAAAACTGATGGGAAGAGAAAAGATGAGCTTCAGTAAAAAAGTAAAGAACAGTGTGAAGAAAGCTGTATCGTGGATCGGCAACTTTGAACAAACAGCTGCTGAACTCGCTATTGAAAAGAAGTATGACTATGTGATCTGTGGGCATATTCATCAACCACAAAAAAGAATCATCACTACCAAAGAAGGTGCTGTTACTTATTTAAACAGTGGTGATTGGATTGAAAATCTCACTTCACTTGAATATCAAAACAACGAATGGACGATCTATCAATATGATGAAAAACAATTTGCTGATACAATAGCACCAGTAGTTACGATGGAGAAAAAATTACCCCAGTTAAATGTGGTCACCGATGAAATTGCTTTATTCATTCACTCTTTAGCCATTCAGCCATGAGTATGAAAATATTATACGCCGTTCAAGCTACTGGAAACGGACATATCAGCAGGGCCATGGAACTCATGCCTTTTCTGAAGCAATATGGTGAAGTAGACGTTTTTTTAAGTGGCAGTAATAGTAATCTGCAGCCCGATCTTCCTGTGAAATTTCGCAGTAATGGATTGAGTCTGTTTTATGGAAATACCGGTGGACTAGACTACTGGCGTATGTGGAAAGAGCTAAACCTTAGAAGAATATGGAAAGAAGCCAAAGATTTACCGGTAGAGAAGTATGATCTGGTGATCAATGATTTTGATAGTATTACTTCGATGGCTTGTAAACTAAAAAATGTAAAAAGCATTGGCTTTGGGCATCAGGCGAGTTTTCAAAGTGAATTGACTCCAAGAACTGACAAAAAAGATTTTGCAGGAGAAATGGTATTGAAACACTACGCCACATCTTCAGCTTATGTCGGTTTACATTTCACATCTTACGATGATTTCATTTACCCGCCTGTTATCAAAAGTGAGATCTTAAGTGCCGATCCAACAGATCAAGGGCATGTTACTGTTTATCTTTCACATTATAGTGATGAAGTAGTGATCAATGCTTTACAAAAGATCAAAGATGTTCGATTCGAAGTTTTTTCTAAGAAAGTAAAAGCTGAGACGAATATTGCAAATATCAAATTACTTCCGATTAGTAATGCCGGTTTTACACAAAGCATGATCCATTCAAAAGCTGTGATCACAGGTGCCGGTTTTGAAACACCCGCAGAAGCATTGTATTTGGGAAAACAATTATTATGCTTACCCATTCGCGGACAATATGAGCAGCTCTGTAATGCTGCTGCGTTAAAAGATTTTGGTGTCACGATCATAGATAAGATCACCAACAACTTTACAGAACAAGTATATCAATGGCTTCAGGCATCCAAAGCGAAACAACTTTCGCTTTCCCATAGCACTTATGATATTGTTCAACAAGCTATTGAACTGGGTAGAAGTTTACAGCCGGCTAAGAAAGAAGAATCTTTGTTAAATGAAGAAGACCTATTGGCTTTATTTTAATTGCAGAGCAATACCTGCCATGCTTTTTCTACATCGCCTGCATTCAGTAGTTCAGCCGCATACTTTTGCAACTCCGTTTCCATCTCTGCAGGGCTCACCGAGTAATATTGAAAGATATTTTTTACACGATCATCAGTGAAAGAAGCATCAATATTGGGCATTTCATGAACGTTGCCCAACATTCCTAAATGGTTTCCGGTGAGTACGGAACTATTCCTGATACTTTCCGGCAATTGGTCTACGCCGATACCTAATTTAGTATTAGGCTTGGGCACTTTAAATAAATTAGAACTATCTACTTTACAATACCAATCACCACCTAATCGCGCTACCAACTCCAATTTTTGCTGATCAATTTTTCCATCTTCTCCAAGAATACTTTCATCAACATGCATACAGAGTACTTCAGCAATCACTAGTTGTCCGGCTCCACCATTTTCACCTAAACTCTTCACTTCATTTACCTTGCACTCCAATTTAATCTTCGCCTCTTTCACCATAGGTGGTTGAATACGTGTTGCAGACTGCTCTGTAAATCCGGCTTTCACAAATTCGTTGACTTCTTTGGGAAACTCACAGCTCGACAAACTCATTTGCTGCACCATTGCATAGTCAACAATATTGATCACACATTCCGGCACCTCAAGTACATTTTCAAGCGTATGTTTTGTGGTATTATCTCGGCCTCTTCTTGCTGGTGAAAAAATAACAATCGGTGGATTGGATGAAAACAAATTGAAAAAACTAAATGGACTCAGGTTTACATGCCCATTCTTATCAATCGTACTGGCAAAACAAATCGGTCTTGGCGCAATGGCATGTTGCAGCCATTGTTGTTTTTCCATGACGGGTAGTGAGCTGATATCAATTGTTTTCATTAGATATGATTAAAAAAGGAAGCCACAGATTCACAGATTATTTGTTCGATAATCTGTGAATCTGTGGCTCAAAAAATTATTTCCAACTAGCTAGAACAGTCACGCCACCCTTCACCACCTGATTCATACTCACTTCTACTTTTGTACCCACAGGCAATAAAATATCAACACGACTACCAAATTTGATAAACCCATATTCATCACACTGCTTTACTTGTTGCCCTACAGTGGTATAATTACAAATTCGCTTGGCCAATGCTCCGGCAATTTGTTTGTATAGAATGGTACCGTAGTTATTTTTCACCACCACACTCCATCTTTCATTTTCAGTAGATGATTTCGGATGCCATGCTACCAAATATTTTCCTTTATGATACTGGTTATAGATCACTTCACCGCTCATTGGATTTCTGTTCACATGTACATTGGCAGGACTCATAAAAATGCTGATCTGCATTCTTTTATCCTTAAAGTATTCTTCATCGATCACTTCTTCTATCACCACTACTTTTCCATCGGCCGGACAAATCAGTTGCTGATCGTTAATGGTGAGTGTGCGATTAGGAATTCTGAAAAATGAGATCAGAAACAAAAGAAGTCCAAGTGTGATCACAAAAATGATGATGGTTAACCAGGGCATGGAAGCACTTAAAAAAGTAAATGACGCCACATTCAGCACACCGAAAATCAATGCACCGATGCCAATAGACTGGTAACCTTCGCGATGAATGGTCATGAGGTTGATGTTGAACTGCAAATGTAAACGGATTGAGGCAAAAATCTAAGCCTTCTTAACCAAAGAGGAACAAAATCAACCATACATAAGGCACTGCCAGCAATAAGGAATCAAATCTGTCTAAGAAGCCACCATGTCCGGGCATAAAACTGCCGCTGTCTTTTACTCCGGCCATGCGTTTGAGTTTACTTTCGAGTAGATCACCCAATGTACCCATGACTGCAGATGTGATCGTGATCAATAATAATTGAAGTAATGGTAACTCGAGCCAATAAATACCAGCAATGGTCACCGCTGCAACTGCCAAAATAGCTCCACCCGCCGTTCCTTCCCAGGTTTTCTTAGGTGAGATGGGAGAAAAAGGCGTTCTTCCTATAAAAGAACCCACCAAATAAGCCATGGTATCATTGATCCAGATTGTGGCAATGATCAACATGGGTAATAACCAGCCCTTTTCAAAATCGTTTCCCTCGAAATAATTGTACAGATCCATCAATAAACCCCAGGACATGGATATGTATACAAGTCCGCCGATCGTATAACCGATGATTTTCCAATCCGGCATTCTTGCTTTGATCAGTTTAATCAGCACTAGTACTGTCAAGGCAACCAATAAAACACGAAATCCGATTTCACTTAACAAAGTATCTGCTATGACATACGCATCACCTGTCATCCAACACATAAAACCCAAACCGGCTGCGATAGCGCCATACAAATGGATCGAAGAAATATTTTTACATCGGGGATCGATCTTTGCGATCAATGAACGGTATTCAATCCAGCATCCAACATGAATCACAGCAAACAATGCCAGAAAACTCCATTGATTCCATAATAATCCACCCAACATTACGATCACAAACACAACCGCAGTAAGTGCACGCGTACGAAAAGTTTGAAAGTTAAAAGCCATGAGGTGAAGGTAGGAAATTAGTGTGTAGTCCATGGTCGATAGTCCATAGACTATAGTCTTTTAACTATTAACTATGGCCCATGGACTATGGACTAATTCAACAACGCCTTATTGATCAGTTCCTGTGCTGTTATCACATACTGTCCGGGTACGAATACTTGAATATCTCCGAACATGGGGTAGCTGCTGTCTTGTTTGTTCAATACCTGAACGGGTATCTGATTTTCTTCCAGCATGCCTTTGATGATCGCTGCTTCCGGATAAACACGGGTAGAGAATACTTTTTGCCAGTTATTCATATTTCCGGGATGGTTTCTGGTATTTCTTTTTTGAATAGCTCAGTTTCAGTGATGAGTAATCGGAACAAAACAACCAATATGACCAAAGCAATAATGCCCCACCATATTGGCATGGTCTCATCCATTACTTTGTCAATAGATTTTCCTTGCGCAGTTAAGATGTATAACTGCGTTACAACAAATCCATTGTTCAAAAAATGAAGAAGAATACTTAACCAGAGATTATTGGTATAAAAAAAGATAAGTCCAAGTATGAGCCCTAATGCAATTCGTGGCAAAAATCCAAAAAATGAAAAGTGAATAGCACTGAATAGAATGCTTGTGATAATAATACCTGCCCATGCATTTTTTGTCCAGCCAACAAATACCTGTTGAAAAGCCCCTCTGAACAAAACTTCTTCAAAAATGGCCGGAGCAAGTGCCATTACCAGCATGGATAGTAAATAATCTGTGAAGTTGGTCATATGTGCCATGTTCATCATGGCATTTTTATAGGTATTCTCGAGTTGTTGTGCTTGTTTTAGTAATCCTTTCGAAAGAGGTATTTGTTGGTTCAACATACCCAATGAACCACTAAGCACCATTCCTGCAAAAGTGATCAGAACAACCATGAGAAGCTGTTTGGCATTGATCTTTTTATTGAAACCCAACCATGAAAAAGGTTGTTTAGAGATAATTTTTGCAAATACAAATGCCGGAATTAAAAAGGCAATAAGCGTAGCCAACGTATTCAATAATCGCGAAATATTAGCGTTCTGTGGACGATTCAAGGCGTCTGGCACTTGAAAAAAAGAGATCCCTAACAGATTGGAGCCCAGTGCTGCAATTAATATAGAACCGAAGATCATAAAGAGCCCAACGAGCCCCAATAACATTAAAAACTGAAGCGGATAACTAATCTGTTGCCTCTGATTCATGTGGTTGAAGAATAAGCTTGTAAATTTGCAGCTGATCTTTGCGCTGAGCGACTAAGGTACAGGTAACCATTGAAATACCGGTTTCCGATCATATGGATATTCTGCCTTACATCGAATCCTTTTCCTGTCGAAAAGAACAGCTATTGCAAAGAAACAGTGAAACAGACAGAAAGTTGCCGCATGGTTAAGATTGATCAAATAGAATTACCCGATTTTCCCCTTTTACTCGCACCTATGGAAGATGTGAGTGATCCGCCATTCCGAGTTGTATGTAAAGAAAACGGCGCTGATCTGATGTACACCGAATTCATCAGTAGCGAAGGACTCATTCGTGATGCCATTAAAAGCCGCAGAAAATTGGACATTTTTGAATATGAACGTCCGGTAGGTATTCAAATTTTCGGCGGTGATGAAGAAAGTTTGGCACTTGCAGCGAAAATTGTAGATGTTACCAATCCCGATCTTTTGGATATCAATTTTGGTTGTCCTGTAAAAAAAGTGGCAGGGAAAGGTGCAGGAGCTGGTGTTTTAAAAGACCTCGACTTAATGGTTCGTCTTACAGATGCTGTTGTAAAAGCCACGCGATTACCGGTAACTGTAAAAACAAGATTAGGTTGGGATGAGACCAGCAAAAACATCGAAGAAGTTGCAGAACGCTTACAGGATGTAGGAATTAAAGCATTGAGTATTCATGGTAGAACCAGGGCTCAGATGTATAAGGGAGAAGCTGATTGGACACTGATCGGGAAAGTGAAGAACAATCCTCGTATCAAGATCCCGATTTTTGGGAATGGAGATATTGATAGCCCACAAAAAGCAGTGGAATATAAAAACCGATATGGGGTCGATGGTGTGATGATTGGTCGCGCTGCCATTGGCTATCCATGGATCTTTCGAGAAATCAAACACTATATTCAAACAGGTGAATTAATGGCACCTCCTTCGGTGGAAGAAAGGGTACAAGTGTGTAGACAACATTTGCGTAAATCCATTGAATGGAAGGGACCCATCGTTGGTATCAACGAAATGCGCAGACATTATGCGAATTATCTGAAAGGTCTTCCGGGAATTAAAGACTACAGAAACAGATTAGTGACGCTGAAAACCATTGAAGAAGTTGAAGCTGTGTTAGATGAAGTAGCGATCAACTATAAAGGATTTGTGATGGAGCGTCAGCAAATAGAGCTGGTGAACTATCATGAAAACTGTCCCCTATAATAATCTGTGAATCTGTGGCTAAAAATTCAGCCACAGATTCACAGATTACTTTACTAGTAGCTGAACCACAGACTTATCCAAAGGTGAAACTGTTTGAGGGAAAAATGCTTCGAGAACACCCTCTTCATTCACCAGGTATTTACAAAAATTCCAAGTCGGCTCCTGATCATTCCACCCGTTTTTTTCTGCATCACTCAACCATGCAAATACCGGATTCTGTTCAGCACTTTTAATAACAGCACTTTTCTTTGCCAACAAAAAGGTAACGCCATAATTCACTTTGCAAAACTCAGCGATCTCATCATCATTTTTTTGTTCTTGCTGTTTGAAGTCATTGGCAGGAAAACCGATGATCACTAATTGGTCTTTGTATTTTTTATACAACTCTTCTAACTCTGCATATTGACCGGTATAGCCACAAGCACTGGCCGTGTTCGCCAATAATAATTTCTTCCCTTTGAATTGTTCCATAGAAATGATTTGTCCGTTATTGAGTGTTACGCTAAGCTGATAAAAATTCATAGGTGCTGTTTTATGTTGACTATTCAAAGATCCTTTCTGACTGCCCCCAAATAATTTTCCCGGTAACATGATGATAGGATATGCAGCCTTGAGAATAGATTGTCGCCAGGTCATATTTTTCTTTTTGATGAGAAGAAGTAGAATAACAATAACAATGAGTCCAATCAATAGTTTACGCATCGCTTTATTTATATGGATATGCTAAATGAATTTCTTGAACAACTTCAACTTGCCCTTGAATGGAGGATACTTCATAGAAGGATCAAACCAGGTAGGTGTTTGCAACACTGCTTTTTCGTGACTGAATGTATCAAATGAATACTTACCATGATAACGTCCTGTTCCGCTGAAACCTCTTCCACCAAATGGTAAATGATGATTGGTAGCGTGCCAACTGGCATTATTGATACATGCCGCTCCGGAAGGTATTTTGTCTAACCAACGCTCTGCTTCTTTTTGTTGGTTGGAGAAAATATAAAAAGCAAGCGGATTCGGATTTCTTTGAATGATCGATAAAGCTTCTTCTTCTGTTTGATAACTGATCACCGGTAAAATAGGACCAAAAATTTCATCAGTCATGATGGAACTATCCAGTGATACAGACTCCATCAATGTAGGTGCTATGAATAATTGTTGGATGTCATGATCACCTCCATGCACTACCGTTCCATCTTTTAGATACCCCACCAATCGATTGAATTGTTTTTCATTGATGATCTTACCAAACTCATGACTATTTTTCGGTTGATCTGAAAAAAACTGAACAATTTTTTTCTTCATGGCTTCGATCAACTGCTCTTTAACAGATGCATGTACCAAAACATAATCCGGGGCAATGCACATTTGTCCGGCATTCGAGAATTTGGTAACGACAATTCTGTTTGCCGCTACCTTAATATTGGCATTTGCTGTAACAACGCATGGGCTCTTTCCTCCCAGTTCCAAAGTAACCGGCACCAACCGCTCTGCAGCCATTTTGTAAATGATCTTTCCAACTGCAGTACTTCCTGTATAAAAAACATGATCGAAAGTAAAATGATGCATCATCGCCGGAATAACAGTAGCGCCATCTCCAGATAAATACAAAACATATTCTTTGGGGAAAATCGATTCAATGATTTTTTTCATCACCCCATCTGTAGCAGGTGCAAATTCACTGGGTTTTAATACCACGCAATTGCCTGCAGCAATAGCGCCGATCAATGGAGTCAATAATAATTGAAAAGGATAATTCCATGGACCAATGATCAACACCACACCTAAAGGTTCTTTCATCACTTTACTCTTACTGGGTAAATTGAGAAGGTTGGTTGATTTATGTTCAGGCTCCATCCATGCACTCAACCAACTAATGGTATGATCCAATTCACTCAACACAAATCCGTTCTCTGTCACCCAACATTCTTCCGGACTTTTCTTAAGATCTGCATACAATGCAGCATAGATCTCTTCTTCATGTGCGATGATGGCCTTTTTCAATGCCAACAATTGTTGTTTACGAAACGCATGCGAACGGGTAGCACCTGATGCGAAATGTTGACGCAGGGCATTCAGTTGTTCAATCGATACACTAGACATAAGAACAATTTAGGCAAGAATACCCGAAACCATAAATGTCTGAACCCCCTTTTTTGTAAATTGCATCTTCTCGGCTCATATGAGCCACTGACTTCATTCAGCATTACTAAAAAACACAATATGGAATACAGAAGAATGGGCCGAAGCGGCTTGCAGCTAAGTGTACTGAGTTATGGTAGTTGGGTAACATTTCACAAACAGATCGATGACAGCATAGCAGATGAATTGATGGGCATTGCCTATGACAATGGGATTAATTTCTTCGACAATGCAGAAGCCTATGCATTAGGTGAGAGTGAAAAAATGATGGGGCGAATCCTCAAGAAAAAAAACTGGGATCGCACTTCTTATACTGTTTCTTCTAAAGCTTTCTTCGGATGGCGTGGAAAAAACAATAAACCCAATCAGACAGGTCTGAGTCGCAAACACCTGATGGAAGCTTGTCATGAAGCTTTACAACGTTTGCAATTAGACTATCTCGATCTATTCTTTTGTCACCGTCCCGACCCCAATGTACCGATCGAAGAAGTGGTATGGACCATGCACAATCTCATTCAACAAGGAAAGATTTTATACTGGGGTACTAGTCAGTGGAGTGGCGCAGAGATCATGGAAGCGCATCGCGTAGCACAACAATACGGATTGATCGGTCCAACCGTAGAACAGCCGCAATACAATATGTTCGAAAGATTTAAGATGGAGCAGGATTATTTACCTGTTTTCCAAAATGTAGGATTAGGTACCACAATTTGGAGTCCATTGGCAGCAGGCTTTTTAACCGGTAAATACCTGAACGGTATTCCTGAAGATTCCAGATTGGCCATTCAAGGTTTTGATTGGTTAAAAGAACGTTGGGTGCAGGAAGCCAAGATCGAGAAAGTAAAAAAATTGGCAGTGCTGGCACAGGAGATGAATGTAAGCCTGGCTGAAATGGCTATCGCCTGGACCATCAAAAACCCAAATGTGACTACTGCCATTTTGGGTGCTACCAAGAAACATCAATTGGAAGAAAACCTGAAAGCTTTGCAGGTATTGCCATTGTTGACACCGGAGATCATGGAAAAAATAGAAGCCATTTTACAAAACAAGCCCATCCTGGATTTGGCATAAGCTTCTGAAAAACAATATATTACAAGCGGAATGAAGGTCTTTCATTCCGCTTTTTTATGCGCGCTCTAAAAAAAGTTCTACCTTCTTTCCAACTATTCTCCGCTTTTCAACTCCTATAACCGGAACTATTACTTGGAACAGGAACCTACCATACAAACGGCTGTTGTGAGAAAAGCCTGCACGGGAGATGCAGTATCGCAGGCATGGCTATATCGCCAGTACAGTAAAGCTATGTACAACATCTGTATCCGCATGACGGGTAACCAGAATGATGCCGAAGATCTCCTGCAAGAAGCTTTTATGATCGCATTTAAAAACCTGAGACAACTAAAGGAACCTGCTCAATTTGGAGGTTGGTTGAAAAGAATTGTTGTGAATGAATGTATCCGTTTTTGCAAGAAAAATGTGTACTGGTCTGAGTGGGATGAACAATGGGAACAAACCATCAGCAATGATGAACCTGAATGGTGGAAAACGGTCGATCTCAACATGGTGCATCACGAGATCAAAGGTTTACCGGATGGTTGCAGACAGGTTTTCAATTTATATGTGTTGGAGGATTACAGTCATAGAGAGATCGCAACGCATTTAGGAATTTCTGAATCAACCAGCAAGAGTCAGTACCATCGGGCCAGACAATTATTAAAAGAAAGAATCACTAAACAAATGCAGTTACATGGATGAGTTTAAAAAATACCTGCAACAAAATCGGTCTTCACTAGATGTGGAGGAGCCCTCTTCTGCTATCTGGGATAGAATTGAGCGGCAACAACCGACGAAAAAAACAACAGTGGTTGTCATGATGACGCGCTGGGTAGCAGCAGCATGTGTATTAGTGTTGGCGGGAATCGGTGTTTGGAGTCTTGTACAAGATAAATCGAATACTGAGTTGTCAAACCTAACTGCTAACGTAAAAACCGAGCAATCAATAGAAGAACCGGCGACAGTAGTACCGGAAAATAAAACAGTTGCTATCCCTAAAGAAATGACGATTGCAGCAAAGAAAGAAACCAAGACAAAGAATACACCGACTACAAAAGCCATTCCGGAAAGACAAGACCTGATTGCGATGAATAATATTGAAAACAGTTTCAAACAAGTCATCAATCTGCAGCGAGATAAGGTAAGCAGTACACCCATGTTTGCCGAATCAGATGCATATTTTACTGATTTCAAAATTCAGATCAAACAATTAGAGAAAGATGAGAAAAGCATTAAAGCAGAAATCGTAAAAAGAGGAATGTCTGATCAGTTACTTAATCAGCTTATTAATATCTATCAAATCAAACTCAATACACTTAAACAATTACAACTGGAAATGAACAAGATCAACAACCGCATCAAACAAAATCGTGCACCTGTTGATAGTATCAAGACCTATTTCATCAATATTTAAACCATCAATGATATGAAACGATCTATTTATTTCTTTACGATACTGACTGCAACTATAATGAGTAGTACTGTTATTGCACAAGTAGCGGTATCCCCAAGCGGACAAGGTGGGGTGAGTGCTTCAAATGTAAGAATTGAATATGCAGATGAAATCAGAAGCATCAATCAGGAAGACTTGAAATCAAAAGAAATCAGCCAAGAGATCAGTATGCCTAAGAGTGGCGAGATCTATATTGAAAATAATTCCAGATCTATTCAAGTTAAAATCTGGGATCAACAAAAAGTAAAAGTGGTCACTACTGCTTATTTCGAAAAAGAAAGTACACTCACCGATGAAGAGTGGTTTGAAAGAATGGGTATCAGCTTAAAGGCATTAGGTTCTTCCGTTAAAATAAAATCGGGCGCTTCAAGTTTTGGCAGCTATGCATATTCAACTAGTGGACAGAATGTAGTAGTTGGATATCCTACTACTGTATATAAATCAGGATCTATCAACAGAGCCGGAAATACTACAAAAAAATTATTGACGATTTATGTGCCAGCCGGTAGCAAACTGGATATTGAAACCAAATATTCAGAAGTTCAGTTGCCTGCAGGAATTGGTGAAGTATTATTGGATATCACTAACGGCAGTTTTGAAGCAGAGAACCTAAACAAGTTACGTCTACGTTCTAAATACTCCAATGCCAATCTTCGCGATATTAAAGAAGCAGAGATTGAATTTGCGAATGGAAGATTTACAGCAAACAATATTGAAGATCTTGATATTGAAAGTAAATATTCGACCATCGAAATGGCTACTGCGAAAAAGATTAAATTGGTAAGCACCAACGATGAATTTGAAGTAGAAGATGTCACTGATATCAGAGGACGTAAGAACTATGGCAATCTTCGTATCACCAGACTTGCCGGTTCTCTTGAAATGGATGGTAGCAATGCAGATGTGAAGATCAGAAATGTAGGTCCTAATGTAAAACTTATCAAAATCAACAATCGTTATGCAGATATCCGCATCCCATTGCGCGATATGAAAAACTATGCGGTTGACTTCATGGGAACTTACTCTACCGTATATGGCGATTTTGAAAGAACAGCAGTAGAGCCTACTGAAGAAGAGAAAAAGGAATACGCAAATCTGGCTCAATCAAACATGACGGCTACCGGTACATTAAGCAGACTAGGTTCTACCGGCGGTGTTTTATCATCAACGGGAACAATGGGCACTCTGTCAGCATCTAATATACCTGCTCAACCCACCAAACCTAACAATGTTACAGGCACAATTTCGGGTGGTACTTTTTCAGGAACATTAGCTCCTACTACTGTTCAAGGATATTCTACATTATCTAGAGGTAGTAGTACTCCATCAAAATTCACCGCCAATATTGGTAACGGTTCAGGTCTCAAAGTGCAGATGAAATGCCAGAATTGTACCGTTGATTTTAAATAATATTTCAATTTCCATATACCCGAATGAGCAGTGCCATACTGCTCATTCATTCTTTCGAGTTTCTTCATGTGCATATATTTCACACAGCCGATTTTCTCATGTTGTTAACGATCGGTCCGTGCCCCGTTTCTACGGGGCACTCTTGTGAAAGGTGAAAAGTGAAAAGAATAACCCATTTCACCTTTCACCTTTCACCTTTCACTTTTCACTTTTCCCTATCTTGCATATCGAACCAACAACCCATGACAGAGATTTATACGATCATATGGATCCTTCTTTCCCTGATTTTCATTGGTTTTTTTGCAGGATATGAAATCGCTTTCGTAAGTGCCAATCGATTGAGTATCGAATTGAAGAAAAAACAAGGTAAACGTAGCGGTATTATTTTATCAGACTTTGTTGAAAATCCGGCCAAATTTATTGGTACCTGTCTCATTGGATTGAATACCGTATTGGTGATCTATGGTTTGCTTTTTGATGAATTTCTGAAAAGCATCGCCTGGAATCCGCTCAATGTACAGAATGAATATTTGAAGCTCATCATTGACACCATCATTTCAGCCATCGTGGTTTTGATATTTGGAGAGTTCATTCCAAAAGCTATTTTCAGAGCAAAGAATGATAGCTTATTAAGTTTTTTTGCACCACTTGCAAAATTTTTCCACACCCTGTTTGAGCCACTGACCAACTTGTTTGTAAACCTTTCACAGTGGATCTTAAAATACATCTTGAATGTTCGTGTAAACGATAAAACAGAAGCTTTTACTAAAGTAGACCTGGAACATTTCTTCCAGCAAACCAAAGAACAAGATGAAGACAATCAGGAATTGAATACGGAGTTATTTGAAAATGCTTTAAGCTTACCTACGATCAGAATCAGACAGTGTCTGGTTCCAAGAACAGAGATCGAAGGGGTAGATCAACATATCTCTATTCGTGAATTACAAAATCGTTTTGTTCAGTCTAAATTGAGCAAGCTGATCGTATTTGATGAGAACATTGATAATATCCTTGGATATGTACACCAGATTGATCTCTTCAAAAAACCCAATAGCATTCAAGACATCATTCATCCGATACTAGCTGTTCCTGAAAGTATGAGTGCTGCAGATCTGATCAATAAGTTCACTAAAGAACGAAAAAGCATCGCTTGGGTCGTTGATGAGTTTGGTGGTACAGCCGGCATTGTTACCATGGAAGATGTGTTAGAAGAGATCTTTGGAGAAATTCATGATGAATATGATGTGGAAGAATTTGTAGAAAAGCAATTGGCGGATGATGAATTCATTTTAAGTGGTCGATTAGAGTTAGACTACTTAAAAGAAAAATATGAATTAGAGTTCCCTGAAAACGAATCAGAGACTTTAAGTGGCTACATTATCAATAAACATGAAGCCATTCCCAAACAAAAAGAAACCATCATCATTGATGATTATCGTTTTGATATCTTAAATGTGAGCGAAACACGTATCGATACTGTTAAGCTGAAAATACTACGCTAAGATGCTAAGAGCATACCTTGCAATTAGCCTCGATCATCGCCCGCATCTTGCGTCTATGATCGAAACATTACGATCAGAATTAAAGAAGTACAATATTGATCTCTTCATTTTTGTAGATCACTATCATTTTAGTGCACGCGAAGAAAAGGTAATGATGCAAACCGCTTTTTCTGAGATTGACAGATCCGATATACTCATCGCAGAATTGTCTACAAAAGCCATAGGGGTTGGCCTAGAAGTGGGATATGCTGTTGCCAAAAACAAACCGGTTTGGTACCTTCGAAACAGTTCGGCTCCCCATTCCTCCACCGTATCAGGTGCAGCCCAAGAACATATCGTATACCAAGATGAACAAGACCTGATAGATCAATTGAGTCATCTAATAGCGAAAACACGATAAAATCGGCGTTTTTCGTGTTATTGTTACCCGTAACTTTGGCAACTCAAAAGCAGCGAGGATACATGGCTTTATTCAACAGAAACAGAGGACCGGAAAAGGCAGAGATGAGCTTTATTGATCATCTCGAAGAACTCAGACAGCATATCGTTCGCTCGATCATTGCCATTCTTGTGATGGCAATCGTGATTTTTATTTACCGCGATTGGGTATTTGATAATATCATCACAGGCCCCATCAATCCCAACTTCATCAGCTATAAAGCACTTTGCGATTTTAGTCATTGGGCGCATATGGGCGAAGCTCTTTGTATGCCTCCTGTGAAAGTAGACATGCAATCGACCACTTTTGCCGGACAGTTCCTGAGCAGTATTTCGATGGCATTGATTGGCGGTATCATAATTGCCTTCCCTTATATTTTCTGGGAGTTCTGGAAGTTTATCAAACCTGCTTTAAAAGAGAAAGAACTGAAGAATACCCGCTTCATCATTTTTTGGGTATCCTTTTTCTTCTTTTGTGGTGCCGCCTTTGGATACTTTTTATTAGGTCCGTTTACCTTTAACTTTTTGGGAAGTTTCCAATTGGGTACACAAGGTCTTCTTGTAACCAGACCCACATTAACAGACTATCTGGATAATCTAACCAACCTGATCCTGGGTTGTGGTATTGCATTTGAGTTACCGGTATTGGCCTTCTTATTGACCAAGATCGGACTTGTCACGCCTTCCTACCTAAGACGCATGCGCAAATATGCTGCAGTGATCATACTGGTAGTAGCAGCGATCATTACTCCGAGTCCGGACTGGATGAGCCAGTTGATCGTATTCCTTCCACTATTTTTCTTATATGAAGTGAGTATCATTATTTCTGCACGTGTATCGAAGGAGCAGGAAAGAAGAGAGCAAGAAGAGTGGAGTTAAGTAAACAGGGTAATCTCAGTTGTTCCGCTTATACATTTTTTAGTGTTTCGTTGGATCAATACTTTAATTTCACTGCTTAATTTTTATCCATGAACTACGTGTTTGATGCTTCAAAACCGATTGCTATTGGTTGTGATCATGCAGGTTTTGAATACAAAGAGGCCATCAAAAAATGGCTAACAGAAAAAGGTTATACTGTCAAAGATTTTGGTGCCCCGTCACTTGATTCAGTAGATTATCCTGATTTTGCTCACCCAACCGCTTCTAGTGTTGAGAATGGTGAAACTGCTTTCGGCATTCTCTTTTGTGGCAGTGCTAACGGTGTAGCCATTACTGCTAATAAACATCAGGGCATACGCGCGGGATTATGTTGGCAGAATGATGTAGCCTCATTGATCCGTTTACATAATGATGCCAATGTGATCTGCATCCCTGCCAGATTTGTTGCTTTGCCACTGGCACAACAAATGATCGAGATATTCATGACCACTGCTTTTGAAGGTGGTCGTCATGCTACACGCGTCAATAAAATTGCCTGTTCATAATTTTAAACATTGCTTGTATGAAGAAACATTTATTGGTGGCATTTTCATTGGCCACACTCATGGTATCAGCACAGGATAAAGCATCTCGTTATGCTCCTGTGATTAGTACTAAAGGATTAAAAGAAAAATTAACTGTTATTGCCAGCGCTGAAATGGAAGGTCGTGAAACCGGTATGCCCGGAGAACGCAGAGCAGCTGCTTATATTGAAGAACAGTTCAAAAAAATTGGATTACAACCCGGTAACGGTAACAGCTACCAAATGACTTACCCCGTATACAGAGATGAAGTAAGTGATAAAAGCTTACGCGTTAACGGGAGAAATTTTGAGTGGGATAAACAATACTTTTTCAACCTGGGTTCTGTAAGCAATGGTACATTGATCATCAACAATACTGTTTTCGTAGGACATGGAATTGTTGATTCTGCAAAATCCATCAATGATCTGGCCGGACTCGATATCAGAGGCAAAGTGGTAATGGTATTGGATGGTGATGGCGGTACCGGAAGTACAGCAGGTAGCAGCTTTGCAAAAATGAATGCACTCAGAAGAGCAGGTGCTGTTGGCGTATTAATGGTGAGCAGTGCTTTTCCAAAAGCAACCGCTACTGCTACTACCGGTAATATTTATTTTCGTCAGGCAACAGGAACTCCCTTTGCTGTAATAACCATATCACCTGAAATAGCATCAGCATTATTGGGAAGAACAGCAACACTTTCCATCAATGACCTGAAAGCTGTAAAGAAAGGAACTTATACTGCTGAACTCCAATTGATGGTGGCCAAGAAAACGACAACATTGGAAACCAGTAATGTAATCGGTGTATTACCCGGAACTGATAAAAAAGATGAGTATGTTTTCTTAACTGCTCACCATGATCACTTAGGTATGCGCAATGGACAAATCTATTATGGTGCTGATGATGATGGTTCAGGTACTGTAAGTGTGATTCAAATGGCAGAAGCTTTTGCAGCTGCAGCTAAGAAAGGTGATCGTCCAAGACGCAGCATTGCCTTTATGACCGTAAGTGGCGAAGAAAAAGGATTATGGGGTTCTGAGTACTATTCTGATCATCCGATCTTCCCATTAGATAAAACAACTGTGAACCTGAACATTGATATGGTGGGTCGTGTAGATACTGAAAGACAAACAGCCGACTCATTAAACTATGTGTATGTGATCGGACATGATAAACTGAGTTCTGATCTGGCTCCTATCAATGAGGGTGCAAACAATAAATTCACAAAACTGACATTGGATTATAAATATGATGATCCAAAAGATGTGAATAGAATTTATTACCGCAGCGATCATTACAATTTTGCACGCAAGGGTGTTCCTGTTCTTTTCTTTTATGATGGCATGTTAAAGGCAGACTACCATAAAATAAGTGACACGGTTGATAAGATCAATTTTGATCTGATGCAGAAGCGTGTACAAATGATCTATTATACCGCTTGGGAAATGGCCAACAGAGACAATATGCTGAAAAGAGATATTCCTTTGACCATGCCCGGCAGATAATCGGTTTTATCAAAAAGATTAATTACTTACCTTACGGAGCCATTACAATCTATTTGTAGTGGCTCTTTCATTTAAAATCAAATTATGAGAATCATTCTTTTATCAGCGTTACTTCTTTCTGCCAGCATGGGTATGGCACAGAAAGGAGATCCCACTGTCGCGGCAGGTACAATTACTTCAGCCGATTTGAAAAAACACCTCACCATCATTGCAGGTCCTGAAATGGAAGGACGTAATGCCGCTAGTGAAGGTGAAAGAAAAGCAGCAGCCTATTTGGAAAGTCAGTACAAAAGACTGGGTCTAAAGCCGGGCAACGGTAATAGCTATTTGCAGAATTTCCCTCTCTTCCAGGATGAATTGACTGAGAAAAAATTATCTGTAAACGGTCGTGTTTTTGAATGGGATAAAGATTATTCCATCGCCATGCAAATGATCGGCTCCGGAGAATTTACTTATAGTGATGTTGTTTTTGCAGGCTATGGTATCGTTGATTCTACAACGAATGACTATGCCAACCTGAATGTTACCGGCAAAATGGTACTCATATTGGAAGGTTCTCCCAATAGCAGCACACCCGCTAACCCTCGTGCAGTAACTCCGTATTCTACACTGGGAAAAGTGAATGCAGCAGTATCAAAAGGTGCAGCAGGCGTTTTGATTGTATCTAAAGCCGGATTCCCCAGAAGAAATCCTACCAATACAAAAGGTGGCATGTCTCTGACCAAATCAAATACACCCAGAGTAAATGTGGCCAGCGTTTCAGAAGAAGTTGCCAGTGCATTACTAGGAAGAACAACTAAGATAGGTGTAGAAGAAATGAAAAACTTGAATAAAGGAACTTATAAATCCGAATTCAAGTTAACCGCCATCAAAAAAACCAATGAATTACAGAGTGCAAATGTAATCGCTGTTTTACCGGGGACTGATAAGGCTGATGAATATGTATTCATCACCAGTCACTATGACCATGAAGGCATTATCAATGGTGAAATTTATTATGGTGCTGATGATGATGGTTCAGGAACAGTGAGCGTTGTAGAAATCGCTGAAGCCTTTGTGAATGCAAAAAAGAAGGGTGAAGGTCCAAGAAGAACTGTCGTATTCATGAATGTATCAGGTGAAGAAAAGGGATTGTTGGGTTCTCGTTATTATTCAGAGCATCCAATCTACCCATTAGATAAAACTACGGTTGATCTGAACATTGATATGGTGGGAAGAATTGACCCCACTTACAAAGGTGATTCCATGAATTATGTGTATGTGATCGGTGACGATAAATTAAGCAGTGACCTGACACCCATCACCAATGAAGTAAATCAGAAATACTTCAAAATGGAATTAGACAGAAGATTCAATGATCCGAATGATACCAATCGTTTTTATTACAGAAGTGATCATTACAATTTTGCAGCGAAAGGTGTACCCATCATTTTCTATTTCAACGGAACACACCGCGATTACCACAGACCAACAGATACGGTTGACAAGATCAATTTTGATCTGATGGAAAAAAGAGTTCGACTCATCTACCATACAGCCTGGGTGATTGCGCAAAAAGATACCATGCTGAAAAGAGATATTCCACTGAATATGCCTCCACGCTAAAACAAAAAAGCTCCGAATTAAATTCGGAGCTTTTTTTATTCAAACAAACATTAATGTCTTTATTATACTTCTAAGACTTTCTCTTACTATGGACTATTGACTATGGACCATTACCTAATTACCACCCCAACAAATAAGCAAAGATCAAAGGCGCCACAATAGTAGCATCGCTCTCTACAATGTATTTAGGTGTATGGATATCTAATTTACCCCAGGTGATTTTTTCATTGGGTACTGCACCGGAATAAGAACCATAAGAAGTAGTAGAATCACTGATCTGACAGAAATAGCTCCAGAAAGGAACATCATGCCATTCCAGATCCTGGTACATCATCGGCACTACACAGATCGGGAAATCGCCTGCAATACCACCACCAATTTGGAAAAATCCAACACCCTTACCACCACTGTTTTGACGATACCAATCTGCCAACCATACCATGTATTCAATACCACTTTTTACAGTGCTCGCTTTCAACTCATTTTTGATCACATAACTCGCGAAGATGTTACCGGTAGTACTGTCTTCCCAACCCGGAACAACAATTGGCAAATTCTTTTCAGCAGCTGCTACGATCCAACTGTTTTTAGGATCGATCTCATAATATTGCTTCAGATCACCGCTTAATACAGTCTTGTATAAAAATTCATGTGGGAAATAACGCTCACCCTTCGCCTCGGCATCCTGCCATTGTTTCAACAAATGCTTTTGCAATCTTCTGAATGCTTCTTCTTCAGGAATACAAGTATCGGTAACACGATTGTAGTGGTTCTCTAACAGATCCCACTCATCCTGCGGAGTCAGATCACGGTAGTTAGGCACTCTTTTATAATGGCTATGTGCTACAAGATTCATTACATCTTCTTCCAGATTGGCTCCTGTACAGCTGATGATCGCTACTTTATCCTGACGGATCATCTCTGCGAGACTAATCCCCAATTCAGCAGTACTCATGGCGCCCGCTAAACTTACCAGCATTTTTCCGCCTTCCAGCAAATGGGTTTCATATCCTTTGGCAGCATCCACCAATGCAGCAGCATTGAAATGTCTGTAATGATGCATAATAAACTGAGAAACAGGCCCTTTCGTCATATTCGGTGATTTTGAGGGGCAAAAGTAATTTTTTTAACCGGTTCGGGAAAGCGCATTTCAAAATAAAAAAGCCCCCCGATCTCTAGACCGGGAGGACTTCCGATTAACCAAACCAACTTATTTAGTCTTATCAAAAATGCTCACTTCACCATACAATGAAACTTCGAGAATCTTACGGTCTGTGTCATTTTCTACTGAAACAAAATATTTTCTTTCTCCGTTGAATTCAAATTCAATCGTTTCTGTGACTTTGTATTTGCTGTAGCTTTTTTTGATCTTTTGAATGGCGTTCAGCGGTAAACGCTTTAGATCTGTTTTACGGGAAGTGCCGATCACATCTCCGGAAGCATTGAAGAAAGCTTCTACCTGCTCTCCTTCAATAGTAAATCTCGCCTTGGTGTATTCTTCCGTAACTGTCCAGTTAACATCAGTAGCATCAGCAAATTGAGATTCAAAAGAAGCCAGTACACGGTAACTAACTTTTGTTACATCAGAAGCAAATACTTGACTACCGATCATAGCAGCAATCAAAGTGGTTAAAAAAATCTTTTTCATGTTTTCTGTTTTAAGTTTGAGTATGATGATGTATTTCTTTCGGTTGACATGATAAAACTACTACTTACAACACCCGACAAGCTTTCTTTATGATCAGTGCAATCAGAAGATTACCTGTATGTTATGAGCGGTGTTAATGGTGAGGTTAATAAGGGTTAAATACTTGCTGAAACCCTTTACTGCACTGCTTTTACGAAGATTTCCTAATAAAAACATAAAAGCCGTTATGATGTGGTTAATTTTTAGAAGTGGTGAATGAATACAGAGATGCAGAAGCTGTTGTATCTTTAAGCAAAGCCTTACCATGAGACGAGTTTTTACATCCCCGATTCTGGCAGTGGTAATGATAGCACTACCATTCATTTATTTAGGCATACAATATGCCGGCTTGCCTAAAACCGTACCTGTACATTTTAATGCAGAAGGTGTTGCAGATAAGTTTGGTTCCAAATCTTCTTTATGGCTGCATACCTGTATTCTATCAACCGTTGGCATAGGCACTTACTTACTCATTAGCAATCTGCACAAAATTGATCCTAAGAAAACAGCGAAAACTTCTGCCACTACATTAAAAAGTTTAGCCATCGTTATCCTATTGTTTCTGACCATCATCAACATCACGATCACCTATAGTGCCGTTAACTATCCTTCCAAGTTTGGTATTACTACCATTGTACTTCCGGCTATTGGACTTTTATTAGCATTCCTTGGTTATCAGATGCGTACGATAGAACCGAATTATTTTATTGGGTTACGGCTACCCTGGACTTTGGAAGATGATGATAATTGGAAAGCGACACATCAGTTAGCAGCTAAACTCTGGATCCCGGGAGGATTGGCCATCGCAGTTGCAGGTTTTATGTTACCATTTTTTAGTGCATTTATAACAACAATCATTATAACAGCTATTATTGTCATCATTCCAACTGTATTTTCTTACCGCTTTTTCAGAAAAAAACAAGCATGAATTATCTCGCACATGCATTTTTATCTTTTAATGATTCAGGATTACTCATCGGTAATATGATCAGTGATTTTGTCAAAGGAAAAAAACAATTTGACTATAGCACCGACATACAAAAGGGAATAAGATTACATAGAATGATTGATACATTCACAGATGCACATCCCGCTACGCAAGAAGCTAAAAAAATACTCAAACCGGCTGTTGGTCCATATGCAGGAGCTTTTATAGATGTTGTCTATGATCATTTTCTGGCCATTGACCGTTCTATTCAATCTGATGAAGAGTGGAAACATTTCGCACAACAGACTTACATGACTTTACATGAACATGAAACAGTATTACCGGAAAAATTTGCGAGAATGCTTCCCTACATGAGCAGCCAGAACTGGTTATACAATTATCGTTACAAATGGGGCATTGAGAAAAGTTTTGAAGGCGTAGTAAGAAGAGCCGCGTACCTACAAGACAGCAGCACAGCTTATCAGTTATTTGAAGACCATTATTCGTTATTTGAAGAAGCATACCACACATTTTTCCCTGATGTTAAAAAAATGGCTGCCGGCTTTTCTAACGCATTGTGAAACGCTTATGCGGCTATCTTTGCCAAAAATTAATACCACATGAAGTTTCTATTGCTGAGTGTTTGCCTATTATTCAATCTTTGCATGTTTGCGCAACAAAAGCCAACAGATCTCGACAAATCGCCGATGGATATGAGCTACTGGCCTGCTAACTATCCTATTCTTAAAATCAGTGGTAAAGCAAAAGATGCGCCCATTGCCCGTGTTATTTATGGTAGACCGCTAAAAGGTGGGCGTGATATATTCGGAGGTATCATTAAATACAATGAGATATGGAGACTGGGTGCGAATGAAGCCTCAGAAGTAGAATTCTTTAAGAATATACGCATCGACGGTAAACTGGTTCCCAAGGGAAGATATACTTTGTATTGCGTTCCTACAGAAGGTAAGTGGACCATGATCTTGAACAAAGACAATTTCTGCTGGGGGAACTTCAATTATGATGCGAAAAAAGATCTGTTAAGAACAGATATTGATGTTGCCAGAAACAATGAAGCTACTGAAGCATTCACAATTTATTTTGAAGAAACCAAAAACAATGGTGCACAAATGATCATTTTATGGGATGACCTGAAAGCTTCATTACCCATGACTTTTATAGAAGATGCTCCTACAAAACCAACTAAAAAGAACTAAAACATTCTTTGTATGAAACTTGCCACGAAATATATACATGCCGGTACAGAACCAGATCCTTCTACCGGTGCTATCATGACACCTATTTATCAAACCTCTACCTATGTTCAGGAAGCACCCGGCGTAAATAAAGGTTTTGAATATGCCAGAAGTCAAAACCCTACCAGAAAAGCGTTGGAAGAAGCCTACGCACAGATCGAGAATGGAAAATTCGGATTGGCATTTAGTAGCGGTGTTGCTGCTACTGATGCTGTGATCAAACTGTTATCACCCGGTGATGAAGTGATCGCAGCCAATGATATGTACGGTGGAACGTACCGTTTATTCACCAAAGTATTTGAGAAATTTGGTATACAGTTCAAATATGTGGATACAACAAATCCTGAAAATGTGTTCACTGCCATCTCTACAAAAACAAAATTGATCTGGATTGAAACACCAACCAATCCATTGATGAATATTACAGATATCGCTGCTGTTGCAGCCATTGCAAAAAAAGCAGGAGCATTACTTTGTGTAGACAATACGTTCGCTTCTCCCTATTTGCAGAATCCTTTAGATCTTGGGGCAGATATTGTCATGCATTCTGCTACCAAATATCTTGGCGGACATAGCGATGTCATTCAGGGATGTTTAGTCATGAATGATGCTGATCTACGTGAAAAATTATACTTCATCCAAAAAAGCTGTGGTGCTGTACCCGGACCCATGGATTGCTTTCTGGTATTAAGAGGTATCAAGACCTTGCATGTAAGAATGCAACGTCATTGTGAGAATGGTGAAAAGATGGCCAATTTTCTGCGTAATCATCCGAAAGTACAGCAAGTGTATTGGTGTGGCTTTACAGATCATCCGGGCTATGTAGTGGCCAGCAAACAAATGCGTGGCTTTGGTGGCATGATGAGCTTTACATTAAAAGATGATAGTGTTGAAAATGCCAAGCGTGTTTTATCATCTACGCATGTATTTGCCTTGGCTGAAAGTTTAGGCGGTGTTGAATCACTCATCAATCATCCTGCATCCATGACACATGCGTCTATTCCAAGAGAAGAAAGAATTAAAAACGGATTGAGTGATAGTTTGATCAGATTAAGTGTGGGTATTGAAGATATCGATGATTTAATCGCAGATATCGATCAAGCCATCGGATAATTTTTATTGGATAAAATTTCATTGAAAAGGCATCACATGAATATGTGATGCCTTTCTTTTTGGATGCATACAGCTTACTGCTCATCCTCATTTAAGACTTTTTATCCAATGAAAAATGCAACTCATACAACATAACAAATGTTCAAGATAAGGTTGCTCAACTTTGTTATTCAAAAACAGATATATGCAACAGAATAAATGGATTATCGGGTTATGCAGTTTACTTATCGCATTTTCGTCCTGCACCAAATCAATCACGGGCGAAGGACCAACAGCTACACAAATCAGGCAAGTAGCTAATTTCAGTAAGGTAAAAATCAATGGTTCAGGAGACGTTGAAATTGTTCCTTCCAATACCCAACAGGTCATCATCACAGGATACACCAATCTGCTTGAGGTTTATGAATCAAAAGTGGTGAATGGAGAATTACAGTTAGGCTTTGAATCCAGAAAAAATATCCGCAATGATAATATCAAAGTAAGAATAGAAATTCCGGATGTAAGAGGAGTAAATATCAACGGATCAGGCGATGTTATGATCAACGGATTTCTGCAGGGAACAGATCTGAACACTTTGATCAATGGCTCTGGCAGAATCAGAATTCAGTCTTCTGCTTTTAACAGTACTTCTTACAATATCAATGGTTCGGGAGATATTTTTGCAGCGGGCATTCCTTCTAAGAACAGTGAAGCCTCCATTACAGGATCAGGATTCATTGAATTGAATTGTACACAGAATTTAAAAGTACGTATCAGCGGATCAGGCACTATCGATTATTATGGTAATCCACCTACAACCGATATTTCCATTAGTGGAAGCGGAGTTGTGAGAAAAAAATAAATAAAAAATCCGGATCAAGTTGATCCGGATTTTTTATTTGATCGTCAATAATTTTTCTATCGCTTTATCTAGTGTGGCTTCCTGTTTAGCAAAACAAAAACGAATCACTTTATCATCTTTCCCATCCTTATAAAATGCAGAGACAGGTATGGTAGCAACACCATATTCGGCAGTGAGTCTTTTTGCAAAAGCCATATCTGCTTCATCGCTAATGGCGGCATAACTATAACATTCGAAATAACTTCCGTGAGAAGGAATACAGGTAAAAGGTGTTTGCGCCATCTGCTTTCTGAAATAATCTCTCTTTTGCTGAATCTGAGTTCCTAGTTCTAAGTAAGCGTGGGTATCATCAAGATAAGTAGCCAGTGCCACTTGTTTGGGTGTATCACAAGTGAAACAATTGAACTGATGTACTTTTCGAAATTCTTTCATCAATTCCGGAGAGCTGATACAATAACCCAATTTCCATCCGGTACAGTGATAGGTTTTCCCAAAAGAAAAACATACAAAACTGCGCTTCAATAATTCGGGGTAACGAAGTATGCTTTCATGGGTGAGTCCGTCAAAGATCAAATGTTCATATACTTCATCACTCAGGATAATAATATTCGTTCCTTCTACAACAGCAGTCAAGTTTTGTATATCGGAAGCAGACAAAACAGCACCGGTTGGATTATGCGGTGAATTGATCATGATCATCCTTGTTTTCGGCGTGATCTTTTGTTTCACCTCTTCCCAGGGAATACTATAATCAGGATAATTCAAAGCAATACGAACAGCCACCGCGCCATTGATCTCAATATTGGGAATATAGCTATCGTATGCAGGTTCAAGTACGATTACTTCATCACCCGGTTGCAAAACAGTGGTGAGCGCAGTATAAATAGCATACGTACCGCCCGGAGTAATGGTGATATCCGTTTCTGCATCTACAGTGGTACCGTACAATTGCTGCACTTTCGCTGCCAGTTTCTGTCGCAACAACGGATAACCATACATATGAACATACTGGTTAAAGCCATCACGCATGGCTTTGGCTACCAATTCATGTAGTGTTGAATTCATCGGAAAATCAGGAAACCCTTGTCCAAGATTCACCGCATTGTGCTGTACAGCCAGCTGACTCATCACAGTAAAAATGGTAGTTCCTACATCCGGTAATTTAGAATGGATCGATACAGACACGTTCAATGATTTATTCCAGCAATTTACGAACGGAAATGAATTGACCATTATTATTCACCCCTTCCAATACAATTTTGAGTTTGGATGAAATATCATTGTTATAGAATACAACTCTGATCTTTGTATCAGTCCCTCGAGTGATCAGATTAGGATTCCAGTATAAGGTTCTTCGTGTATCTGTTTTGGAAAAGTTTTGCTGATCAACCGCATAATCAGGTTGATAGAATTCTCTAATTGGAGCATACCCTACCAACGATAGATTATCCAATCCTTTGATTGAATTAGTGAGATCTGCTCCTTTCTTTGTGTAGATCGCAACAGCACCACCGCCTGCATTAACCAATGATCCGATAAATGGTGGACGAAAAACTTTCAAATAAGCCACGTCTGTCATTGGAATGGTGGCAGCGAACTGTGCTTCAATAGGCATCTCATTCAGAAAAAATCCAACAGGTCCATTCCGCCAAATGATATTGGGACTACTTGTTAATGCCCCAATGACTTGCATTCCCGGTACACGTCCTTGTAAATAATCAAATACACTGAAGCTGGATAGTGCTCGCTGATCATTGATCATATCAAAAGAAAGTGCATCCACATTTCTAAACATCCCATTCGCATACGTATCATCCAATTCTTCAAATCTTGATTTTACCCGGGCTCTAACCACTACTTCTTCTAATGTTGTTCCTTCGCGTAGTTTTTGCAATTGTATTTGTTGTAAAGCGATCTCTCGCATCAAACGAAGCTCTGCAGTATCATAACGAAAAATCATCGGCATCTGTAAAGATGAATAGTAAGGTGTGTCAATGAGATTTGTATTGATCGTTACTTTACCTCTTCCCGGTAGTACCGAAATTTTGTTGAGCTGATAATACAATTTAACTGTATCAAAAAAGATGACATTGGGTTCAGAGATGGATCCATTTTTACCGATAGGTGTAAAACGCATCAGGGTAGATGAGTCTTTACCTCGTAAAATCAAATTCAATGTCTCAGCCTTAGCCAATCTGCTTTCACTGAATCCATCAATTTTACCTGTTAAGGAAAGGTAAGCAGTATCTAATGGATAACGCGTAACCCATGAAGTAGAATCCATCACTTTTTTCCAGACAAATTTTCTCCAGCCATTCGTCAACATCACCAGATCTAAAAAGTGTTGCGCAGAATCATTTTGCTGATTAAAATAAAAAGCCGGGTTATGCACTTTCCCCTTGATATCAGCAGAAAGCAATAATGTACTGATGATATTTGATGAAGCATCATCCGGTAAATCATCATTGGTAATAGCCAACGATAAATTAGCAGGAATGGTATCCGGCAACTCAATTTCAAATACATTTTTTGCGCGCTTACTCAGTCCGAGCGTGTCAAAGCGAATGGTAGCAGTAGACCTATATTCTTTATGATCAATAAAGATCAATCGTTCACAAACCGGATCTCCCATCGTATTCATCAACGTAATGGTAGCCAGACCGGAAGGAAGTCCTTTTACCGGAACCTTTACCTGCGTTGCAGTTTCATTTTCCAGATTTACCGTGCCTCTTAAAACCACTTGTTGGTTCACGGTTAACAGCATGGCCAGTTTTCGTAAATGTGGTGCCAGTGTTTCAGAGCGTTGTACCTGCACATAACGTGTGTCTCCGCTCGCACTCACCTGCATGGTGATACCATCTGCAACTGATGCAGGCAAAGGCGTTTGTTGAAGAGAGCTATCAGGTGCTAACCATTCTGCGATATAAGTAACACCTGCTTCCGGAATGAATGCAAATTTCCCCATGCCATCATGAAGTGATCTAAAACGATTGATGGACTCTCCTTTATCGTTTTTGATCATGCCTTGTACATGAATGGGATCACCATTCTTATCGGTAGCTTTTAATGCTACAAAAGAAGTGATACCATTTACCATCAACCCCCCTTCAGGAAAAAATTGCAGGCTATATTCTTTTGTTTTGATAGGTGTTTTTTGTGTGGGTACAGCAGACTGTAATACCTGTATTTTTTTTCGGAATAAAAAAGCGGTATCAAAATTCAGCATCCATTGGGTGTATGCTACTACATGAATATGATTGCCTTTATAATTTCCCGGAACTGAAAATGTTCCAAAGGCTGAAGACATTGCAATGGGTGAAACCTGATGCGCAATAAGCGCGCCCGATTCATCATACCAGTCTGTATAAAAATTCCGGTTGAGTCTGGACAGATCAGGACCACTCATGAGATAGGCTTTGAATCCTATCAAAGACCCGGGAGTATAGGCTTGGTTATCAAAATGCAGGTAGACTTTTTCCTGCGGAAATCTTTCGTTATAAAGTGCAAGTATCTTTTCCGGTGATTGGGAAAAAAGGGAAGTATGGAATAAGAACGATACAAAAAGAAGGTAAAGATATTTGCTCATAAACAGTCGATTCAAGAGTGATAAAGCAGCTTCTAAAATCGATCATAAATTATGCCAAAAAACAACAATATGTTCTTTTTAGCTTCGAGCTTCGAGCCATGAGCCTCGAGCTTATATGATATTTGCCGGTTTATTGAATCCTTCATAATACAGTATTCGGTCGAAGCTCGCAGCTCGTGGCTCACAGCTCATAGCTTTAAGGAGTAATCTGATTGGCCAGTCTTTTCAACTCAATCTCAGCCAGTTTAGCGGTATAATTTAAATTCAGCAATCTAAAACCGGATGTTTCAAAACTTTGCTGGGCCTGACGAACATCAATGATTGTGGCTTGATTGAGTTCAAAGCGTTTCAACACCAGATCAACCAATTGCATAGAGAGTTTATAGTTTTCAACTTCTGTTTCGAGCTGTTGCAGTGCATTTTTGTAAGCCTGATAGGTTCTAACAGCCCCCGTTTCCAATGTTTGCGCCAAAGTTTCTTTTTGCAAGACTGCATTTTTTGAATTCATCTCTGCTACTTGCTGCTGACGTTTGAACACAGAACCATTATAAATTGGAATAGTCAGGTTCAAACTAATGAACGGACCATAGCTCTGATTCTGTAAGATGAATCCCGCACCACTTTTGGTATTATTGAAATTGTAACCGGTATTTGCACGAAGTGTAGGCAGACCTAAGGCTTCTGTTTCTTTTTCAATCAGCTCATTGATTTTGATCTGTTCATTGGCGCTGAGTAGCTGTGGGTTATCTTTTAACTTGGTGCGAATATTCTCCAACGAAATATTACGCTCAACAATAATCGTATCCTGAATAGTAATTGTTGAATCCGGATTAAGGAATAACAAATTCAGCAAATCAGTTTTGCCTTGTTGTATCACTAGTTCCTGTTGTTGCTTCAATTGTATTTGAGCATTCAGGTCTAATCTGGCCTGGAAAATATCAGCGTTATTGGATAATCCAGCTTCTTTACGTGCCAGCAGAATATCCAATCTTTTTTGAAACACATCGATCGATTGTTCGATGGTTTTGATGAACTCCTGTTGACGAACCACATCATAATAACGGGTGGCTACCGCTGCCATGGTATTCTGAATCTGTGCATCCAATAGATAACGATTCTGGATCACCAACTCATTCAATCTTTTCTTGGTAGTAACGACACGATATCCATTTGATAACAGAATACTTCCCGTTACACCTACGCTTAAGTTATTGGAGCTAACATTATTACGCGTGGTATTTCTGGATGGATCAGGAAATTTTTGATTGATGGAAACAATCTGTTCATTGTCATTGGCAGTTGCCGTAACCGTCGGCAATGCTCCTGCAATACCGGGATGGTTATTGATATTACTGATCTCAACATTATTCTTTGCTAATTGAATATCCAGACTGTTCTTGAGCGCAAGATTGATAGCATCTGAAAGTGTAAGACGTGCCTGTGACATCGCCATTGCGGCATTCAGACAGCAAATGAGTATCAATAATTTTTTCATTGGAGTGAAATTACCAACAGCATTGAATAATAACCGATGTTTTACACCAGCGGGCGATCAGCTCACAAAAGTGCCTACATTCATTCCTTCCACCACTTTCAGGAGGTTTCCGGGCTTGTTCATGTCAAACACAATAATGGGGAGTTTGTTTTCCATGCAAAGGGTAAAAGCCGTCATATCCATCACTTTCAGGTTGTTGGTGATACATTCCTGAAAACTGATCTTATCATATTTGGTAGCGGTAGGATCTTTCTCAGGATCAGCAGTATACACGCCATCAACACGTGTTCCTTTCAATATCACATCTGCTTTCATCTCAATAGCACGCAGAGAACCTGCTGTATCTGTTGTGAAATAAGGATTACCGGTACCGGCACCAAAAATCACTACTCTTCCTTTCTCTAAATGACGCAATGCTTTTCTGCGGATATACGGTTCAGCCACCTGCTCCATATTAATAGCGCTTTGTAAACGAGTATACACGCCGATTTTTTCCAACATGGCCTGCATGGCCATAGCATTGATTACCGTAGCCAACATACCCATATAATCACCATGCGCTCTTTCAATACCACTTTCAGCTTCATTCATACCACGATAAATATTACCTCCGCCGATCACAATAGCTACCTGAACACCCAAATTGGTCACGAGTTTGATATCGTGTGCATATTGTTCAATGATTTGGGGGTTAAACGGATCACCATTTTTCTGATCACCTAACAGGGCTTCACCAGATAATTTGAGGAGGATTCTTTTGAACTTAGGAAGCATGGGATTGATTTGTTTGCAAATAACCTGAATTTTTGGTCAAATGCCAAATGGGAGAGGAAGCTTCAAGCTGCAAGCCACAAGCTACAAGCTACAAACTTTGATTCCCAGCAGATCTCCGAGGTACGAGGGCTCGGTGCAGAACAATGCTACTCATCGAATCAACAACCCAACGCCGGAGGCGTTAAAGATTGTAGAAAAAAAATGTAGATCATATTTACCCCAGAGGGGTAACACAAATAACGGGCTACACAGATAGAAGACTGTGAGAAAATTTTATTGTTGCTCTTTTTCCCGTAGCACCCGGGCCATTTCAATGGAGTGTTTCAATGAATTCAGATCTTTCCAATCGCTGTGTGCAACGATGATGTGTTTGGGCTGCGGGTATTTTTGTTGTACGCGTTTGAGGGTGTGTACATATTCTTTCACATTGCCATCACCCAAAAAACCCAGATTGGTATCCGAAGCTCCTTTGATCAAACATCCGCCATACAAGACTTTTTCTTTCGGAAACCAGATCACAATATTGTCATCGGTATGACCCGGACCGGGATAATACGTTTCAAACTGATATCCACCTACACTAAATACGGTGTCTTTACCCATGAGAAAAGCAGCTCTTTTTGCGCCATTCTTTTTACTGAGCTCATCTGTCTTTGTTGTAGTATAAGTTTTTATCCCTTTTTGACGATAGTATTCCAATCCCGCTGTTTTATCACTATGCCAATGTGTAGCAAAAGCCATGGTGACGGATTGATGATGTCTGGCTTGAATGCTATCTAATAATGGTTGAAACTGAGTTGTATCCCAGGGGGTATCAAATAGTACTACTCCTTGCTTGGTCACCACATACATACCATTGGCGGGTACTGGTGAGTTTTGATAGGTGTTATAAGTGGTATAGATATAAAACTGATCTCTCAGTGGTGTGATCTTGAGTTTTGGTTGAGCGGGTTGCCCTACCAGGGAAGTCATCGAAAAAAGAAGATAAAGAAAGGACGCTATCGTAGGCATAGACGGTGTATTGAAAAATTTCGAGTAAGATAACCCTTTGTTCATAGACTGTTTTCTACCATTCATATTTTTTGTCACTTATACCACAATTACTGCTATAGCTTTATAAGATCAGTCACCTAAAACAACCTTATGAACAAAGAATTGATTTTTTTAAGAACATTTGCTATTGCCTGTGCAGTAGGTTTTCTTTTCCTCGTTTCTTTCGCTTTCAAAACCATCGGCAACCAAAAATTCAGCGAAATAGATGTTGAACGCATCAATATTGTTGAAAAGGATGGTACCGTGAAAATGATCATCACCAATGTAGATCGCTTTCCGACAGGAAAAGAACAGATCAATAAAAGACTTACCAATGAAATGCGTAAAAAATATTCAGGTATGTTATTCTTCAATGAAGATGGTATTGAATGTGGCGGTTTCATTTATGATGGCAAGAAAATGGAAAAAGGCCATAGTGCAGGACTCTCCCTCACTTTTGATCAGTATGATGGAGATCAGGTGATGCAACTACTGACACAAGATCAAAAAGAAGGTGATCGACGTTCTGTAAGTACCAGTCTGGTATTCAATGACCGTGCCGTGAATGAATCGCAATCAAAGATGGGCGAGATCATGAAAGAGCTAGATGAGCTGGGTAAGAAAGATCCCAATGCTATGCAGGAGAAATTCAAACTGTACCAACAACAAGGACTGATCGGCGGTTCTCCTCGTATCATGTTAGGTAAATCAAGAAACCAAAACAACGGACTGTTTTTATTTGATGACAAAGGCAAACCCAAGGCCATGTTTTATGTAGATAAAAACAACCAGGCCAAACTTGATTTCTTTGATGAGAATGGAAAAGTAATGGCTTCTTTCCCTGATATCAAAAAGTAAACGTCCCTATATATTTTTTCGCCGTAGAACCTCCTAGGTACGGGAGATGCTATGCTTATTCAATAACCACCATTTCCAACAAAGCAATCCATGTAGAAATAGAAAAACGATCAGTGATAGCAGTGAAGGTGTTTCCTTGAACATATTTACATTCCCTAAAAAGATAGTGGCAATGGTGGTGATCGCTAATACAATATATGCTCCTTTGAAGATGAGTACCCATTTCTCTTTCTTAACAAAAAGGGAAATCAAAAACATAATGATTGCTAAACCAAAATTGGCTCCTATAAAAGTTATCTCAGAAAAAATAGACAAGAAAAATATCAATCCCAATGGCAGGGTCCATTTATCGCCTGTGATAAGAAACAATACTAAAGAAAGCAGTGAGCAGAGATCAATGACTATCGAATATCGAAGGAAATTTTGCATGATTTAAGTTAACAATTTTTCTCTGCAGAATCCCGATACCTATGGGACGCTACAAAGAAAAAAATATCACTCGTCACTCTGAGGAGCATTCATAACCGCAGGTTATAATCCGCGACGAAGAGCGTCGTCATTTCCGCCCTTCGTCGTCATTTCCGACTAGCATCGGAAGACTCCTCAGGGTGACAACACTATCTAAAAAAAAGTGGTGATGGGCTTTGCCCATCACCACTAATAACTTCAAAACCTCTTGTCACCCTGAGGAGCGTTCACAACCTCCGGTTGTGAACTGCGACGAAGGGGGGTTAGCAGCCATCTGTTTTAGGCACTCGCTTATACAATATCTTAGCATCTTTTTCTACATAATCACCCGTTACAATCGGATACGCATACTTAGGCGCATACGATACCACATGACTTTTCACCAGGATCTTATCATTCACCTTCAACTCTTTCAGTTGTTTGAATGCCTCGTTCTCTTCCGGACCAAAACTTAAAATGTACTCCTCCCCATGGATGCTGACCATCATTCCAAAACCCAATCTTGATCCCGGTGGCAGCGACAACGATGTTACCACCGCTTCCATATTGCTGGATGCATTGATGTACTGTCTTATTTTATTAGCACCGGTCAATACTTTTTGTCCCGCAGGAGAAGTTTTCCAGTTGTTGAATCGGATACCATCGGGTGTGGCTTCCCATGTTTTCATGGCTGCTGTCTTTTCTGCAGCGGTGAGGGGCACCTTTTTTTTAGCAGGTGCATCATTGGTTTCATGATTCGCCATTACGATTCCACTTACAATAACAGCGAGCGCGAGGATCAGCGCAAACATACCTTTCTTCATATTTTTTACGGTTTTAATGAACATATTTCTACCTTTTGTTCCATCAAACCTGTGAAGGTTTTGCCTTTCACAGTTGACAAGATAAAAATACACGCACGCTGTGCAGACAGTAGAATATCTATTGTAAATAATCGTGTAAAGATTGTAAATATTAGTTTGACATGATGCGGATCAAAAAAATACAATGGCCGATCCAACGAAAAATCTTTATTGGAGTATTATTCATCGGATTGATCTCCATGATCTGTGTGGCATTCACCTTCACAGGTAAGGATGATTTTGATGTTGCCAGAAGAGAGATCCTGCTTCGTCGACTCGGACATGAAATATTGCTACAGTCGGGCGACAGCATTTCAAGGGTATTACCGGTACAAAAGATCTCCGAGTATGAATACCGCATCCGTTTTGAACAGGCATTTACTTTTCAACCCGACTCTTTGGTGAAAACAACCCAACGTTTATTCGCCAAAGACCCGCTTGCCGGTGATTATGTGGTGAATGTGCTGAACTGTATCGATAACAGTGTGGCCTATGGTTATGCGATATCCAACAACAAGAAGAATGATATTGTAGCCTGTCTCGGAAGAAGACAACCCAGCGCCTGTTACATGCTCCATGTTCAATTCAAACCGACAGGGATCATGGATGGACAAACCGGCTACCTGTTCGGTGCCCTCTCTGTGTTGGCATTGGTGGGATGTGTGGTTTGGATACCTATCAAAAAGCGCAAGCACATTCCTGACATGGAGCCCAACGGCATCTTCAGTTTCGGCGCTATGCGTTTTGATGCTGAGAAGCGTAAGCTCTTACTGAATGAAACATCTATTGACCTTACTCGTACTGAAACACGTGTACTCCGCATTTTTGCTTTATCTCCCAATGAAGTGATTGAAAGAAGCAGACTACAAAAAGAGATCTGGGAAGATGAAGGTGTGATCGTGGGGCGGAGTTTGGATATGTTTATTTCGAAGTTGAGAAAGAAATTGGAGTTAGACCCGAATGTTAAGATTACTGTTGTGAGAGGGAAAGGGTATAGGCTGGAGGTAAATAATGAATAACGAATATTGAATAATGAAGTAGATAGGAAAGATTTGCCTGTGGAGTCCCTCGTATCTCGGAAAATCTATAAAGAATAAGCCCTAACCCCGGAGGGGTTAAAGATTGTAGAAAAAAAATACAGACCATATTTACCCCGGAGGGGTAACACAAATAGTTGGCTACGCAAGCGAAGAAGCTATCATTTTGCTGACATCAACAAAATGATCTAACCTTGAAGACTCTGTGGAGAAAGAACACAACCTAGCTATGTAACACGCAGAGTCCCTCGTACCTCGGAGACATCTGCGATGAACTTATTTTGATTTGTAGGCCCTGCGGAGAAGGAACTGCTATTGGTAGTAGTTTATCTAGCTAATATCATTCCTTGTTTAACTTTTAGAAGAATGGATTGATTGATTTCTTTCATATCGTTTAATGGATTCGAACCTAATACCAAAAAGCTTGCTTCATAGCCCTCTTTTAAATACCCAATCTTTCTGTTAGGGAATGTGGTCATAGGAGAATTTTCACACCACATTTTTAGTAGTTCCAGATTGGTGAAGATACCCCACTGATTGAGTAAAGCAGCTTCCTTATGTGAGTTATCGGTAAAAATATCAGAACCAATAGCAATTTTTACTCCCGCATTTTTAAGCAATAACAACATCTTTTTAAGATTATCTACTAATGCGTCATATTCAGCATGACTTTTGTATTTTTCAACAAGACTTACCGTTGTTACAACAACCATCCCATTTTTTTTCGCCAATGCAATATCTGAAGGATTCAGTTGCTCCACCTTTTCTATACATGGCATATGTGCTATTTCATCAACGCCTGCCGTTACCGCTACATGAAAGTCATAGGCAGATTCCACATGCGCAGAAACCCGTAACCCTTGTGCATGTGCTTTTTGTACGATATCGGGTACAAGCAAAGGATTCAAACCTTTTTGCCCAAAATATGCGGTATCATCTTTTCGTTTGGCATATTCTTCCGACCAGAGGAGCATGATTTTTATAAAATCAGGCGATTGACTGATTATGGCAGGCCATTTAATATCCAGGTCTTTTTTTGTATCTATAATATAATATCCATGACCCTCAATTTCCTTTTTGGAATTGAACACCCCTTTAAACCTCCCCATGTCGAAAAAATTTTCCCTGAGTTTTATTGGGTGACCACCACTAGCTGTAAGTGGTGCATGTGCATAAGAAACATCAACAGACTCAGGTGTATTGAATTTGTCTTTTATAATATCAATACGCTTCTTGATAGAGGAAAGCATTTTTACATAAAACACCCCATTATCCAAATACTTGCTTATAGCTTGATCAATTTTATAATCACTTTCCAGATTGTGATTATGTGCTTCGCCAAAAGGGGGGATAACATATTTGCCGGCGATATCTATGGTTGTGTCAATTTTTGTACCCTTGTTTGTAAAGCTTAGAATACCATTATTGACCCAGGCCGTTTTATTTTCAAAAGTCTTTCCATTAAACCAATTTCCGTTGACAAATTTTATGGATAAGCTATTTGACTTCTGATTTGCTGTTTTTGTAATTGAAACATTCGCTGAAAGAAATGAAGCCAGAACAAATGCTCCAAACAATAGAAAGTAAAGATTTTTTTTCATAGTTGTTATTGTTATATAAAGGTCTACATGATCGCCAATGCATAACTAGCATACAAAAACGCGATCACCTTTGCACAACAATCTCAAGTGGATTTTCCAATAAAATCAGGAAATAAAAAGTAAGAGGAAAGTCTAAAATACAGACTTATTTGAATACCGAAAAAACAGATATTGTTATTGAAAAGTCAAAATTACCGCCACTCATAGATCTGCAAACGTATTTCTCCGCAGATTCTGCGATGAACTTGTTTTGATTTGAAGACGCTGCAAAGAAGAAAATGATCAAGGAATAGGGAAGATCATTAAGTATTTACCGTTGTAAATACGGACTAGCTTCATCATCTAAAAATAACTGCTGATCAAAAATCACTCTTTTAAAAGACCATTCATTTCCCGATTTTCGAAACAAAAGAACTTTTGCTTCCGGCCAATAGTTCAGGTGACGTACATAAATGATCAAACAGTTTTTTCCATCATTAAAAAAGTATGGAACAGTGATCTCAACAGCCTGTTTTATAAAATCATTAGCGATTTTGAACGCCTGATTCGCTTGATGTTTTAGCTCAGCTGGCGTTTCTTTCTTTTGTAAGGGTATTGATTGAACAGATAAAGCTCTTTGTGAGTCTCTTTCAGCTTTGGCATATTTCTTTTCAAGATCTTTTCTAATGGAATCCGCAGCATAAAATGAATCTATTCTAAAGAGCTGATGGGGAGAAAGTAAATCTTGGTAAGATTGCTGAACAGCTGAAGACCTTATATGCTGTAAGAATGAGCTTATTACACTTTGTATTTCTCTGCTTGTATCCCGCTTAGTTACAACTTCGATCCTATTGACCAAAACACTATACCGTTGAGCAAAAAAAGAATGGTTGCTTTTGTCATTGATTTTATGCAGACCTTTTGAAGGGAGGTAATGATTCAAAAAATAGGATAAGAAGTCTTTGGTGTCTGATTGAGAAAGACAACAGATAGAATTGATGGAGAATACAATAAGTAAATAGATTTTTTTCATGAAGTGACTTCGCGCATATTAGACTCTGCTAAGAAACAAACGAATTGGATAAAGTAAAAACAAATCTATAAACCTTAGCGGTATAAAACGAAGAGTCCCTCGTACCTCGGAGACATCTGCGATGAACTTTTTTTGATTTGAAGACTCTGCGGAGAAAGAATAACTAAAAATTATTCTAAGTATTTTTAGTTATTCTCAATATACTGTTTAGCAAATTTTGCGTTTATATGTTGTTGTGATAAAAATGCTGTCTTTCTACCTACAGTATAAAACTCATTTTTTGTATACTCTGTATTTCTAATCGATTCAATTTTCTTTAAAGTATTTATTTCTAATTTAGTAAGCGTATTTATAATATCATCTCTTGTTATAGATCTCATTTCGGATTTATTTATTACTGCACAAATGGAATTATCATTACCTTCTTGAGTTTTAATTGAAGATGGCAATGAAGGCAAATTGAAAAGTTGCTGTAATTCATCAAGATCTAGTAATAGATAACCAATTTTTCCAATTTTTTCGCCTTTGGCTAAAACTTTTGCCTCAATAATAATTAAATGCCCATCTGGTTTAAGAGCAGATATAATTTTATTAATACTATGCTCCCATTCATGTATAGGAATTTCATGAAGCACATTACAAAGAAGTATGAAGTCAAAAGTGTTTTGCGGGAGTTCCCCGTATGTTGTATAGATATTTGTTACTCCTAAGTCAGAAAGTTTAGCATGAAATTCTGTTTCGGGTTCTAAAGCACTATAGTTGATATTATTAATGAAACTATAATCTGATTTGATTTGCTCATATAGCCTTCCTTTACCTGCTCCAAAATCCAAAAACATATTTTTACTCTTAGAAGCTATCTCGTTTACTGCCTTTTTAAAAGCTTCAATTTGTGGATCATCTGCATTTGAAGATTCAATTACTTCTGGATTTGAGAAACATTGAGCCATAAAGTTCACGAAAGTCCAAGTAGAAATAGAGGATAAAAAGTCAGCTAATTTGTTTACTCTTTCTTCAATACGCATCAATTCTGACAATGACCTACCTGGTGTCATTTGACTCGGGTGCGAAATTATCCCGTCTTTAACCATGAAAATTTCTTCATAGTTAAGCATTGAAAGGATATTAATTGAGTGGGTTGCAATGATTAATTGTCCTTTTTCTCCAATTGCATTTTTTATTCCCTCAATTAAATCAATCTCAGAATCAGGATGCAAATGTAACTCAGGCTCATCAATTAAAATTATACTTTCTTTGATATTCAAATTAGGATTTTGGTCTAACAAGAAAAAAAGTAAGGCATAAGCAAAAAGGGTTTTCTCTCCATCTGAAAATTCTGTATAGTTAAATATTCGACCATTAATTTTCCATAAACCCGAGAAAGTAACATTATTCCCTTCTTCAGTTAAGTTGCCATTTGATATTTTTTGCTCCCAAGACAAGTCTTTACCTAAGAAATCTTTAACCAATTTTTTTAGTGATAGAAATCTTTTATAAGAAACTTTATCCTCAAAAGTCTCATTTTTGACAACACAATTATATTTATCAAATGCCAATTGATGCGGTAGCTTTGATAAAAATTTGAGAGCACTTCCGTGAATAGATTTTAACTCGTCATAGACCCTATTGTCTGCAATATTTTCAATAAGCTCTTCGAAGGAGAGTTTATTATCTTTTGTGTCTCCAATAGCCTGCTTTAGTTCTTGAATTTCATTGTGGTGAATTCTTCTTAAATAATTAGGCTTAAGAGTTGGAATAATTTCATAAAATAAGTGAGTCAAATTAGCTATTTTATCTCTATTAGCTAGATAAAGCTGATTTGTACTCAATTGTCGTTGTATAGTTCTTATCTCCTTCTCAAAAACATTATTTTTCGGATTTTTAGCTAGTTTGCTGTTCGCATCACTCATTTTATGTTGCAAGATTAAAATATCTTTGTATCGTTGTGATGCTTCCTTTAAATTTTCAAATTCTGTTGGTAGGCAAGAAATCGTATTGTCAATTATACTAGGAATACTTATTGTGTTAAAAACATTTTCCTCAATTAAGTCAAGAATTCTTGATTTGCCAGAACCATTTTTACCAACTAGTGCAACAACATTTGAAAGTCTTTGCATATTTATCTCTGCTATTCCTTTTGTTTTAGTAATAAGCTCAGGCAGCTTAATTGAGGTGAATTTCATTGTAAAAGGTATTTTTTGTTCAATTTAAATTTAAGCCATCGTTGCGTTACACAAAACCAGCGACTTTATTAAACTTACTCATAGAATTCGTTTATGTAATCTATTTTCACCTTCACTAATAAACCAACTCATCATCCAAAGGCACCATCACCTTTGCACAACAATCTCTCGTTCGCACTTCAATAAAATCAGGAAATAAAAAGTATGGGGGAATTGTAATATACGAATTTATTTGAATACCAAGAAAACAGAGGAATAAGAAATAGGAAATAAGGAATGAGAAAGTGTTTGCCTATGGTTTGTCTATGACTTCACTATGCTTTCCCTATGGAATCACTATCATTCTCTTATGAGTCTCGTAACCCCCTCATATCTCTTTCTTAGCTTTCTCTTATTGCTGTCAGCACCCGGTCAAGTACCTGTCTTATGAGTTTACTTACACTATGCTATGAGATCTAGGCGAATCGTTTTGTTTTAGCCATACCTGCTAGCGGTGGGTGACCCTTCGTCGCCGACGCGATCGGTGATCGCGAGGCTCCTCAGGGTGACACGTCATGCCGACGTAAGGAGGCATCTCCCACCGCTAGCGGGTATGCTGAGAACAAAACCATTGGCGAACACCCTTAAGGTGAGAGACCTCTCCTTCGTCGAGGTGACGGGTGTCATGCCGACGTGAGGAGGCATCTCCCACCGCTAGCGGGTATGCTGTGAACAAAACCATTGGCGAACACCCTGAAGGTGAGAGACCTCTCCTTCGTCGAGGTGACGGGTGTCATGCCGACGTAAGGAGGCATCTCCCACCTCCAACAGTTATGCTGAGAGCATAACAACTTGCAAACACCCCAGCGGTGGGAGACCCCTCCTGCGTCGGGGTGACGAAGGGTTCCCAATCTCGTAAGTACCCGCCCTTTATTGCCTGTACTTTTGCAACCACTTCCATTGAGTCACAGGAAACTACATATCGCCCTTGTTGGTAACCCGAATAGCGGGAAGAGCTCCTTGTTCAATAGCCTTACCGGTTTGAACCAGAAAGTGGGCAACTTTCCGGGTGTTACCGTCGATAAAAAGACCGGCACCACCCGTTTGGATGACCGTACCGAAGCTGAACTCATTGATCTGCCCGGTACGTATAGTCTCTATCCGCGCAGGGCCGATGAATGGGTGGCCTACAAAGTACTCATGGGCGCCGATACCGATCTGAAAGCCGATGTGGTATTACTCGTGGCCGATGCCAGCAACCTCAAACGCAACCTGCTCTTCTGTAGTCAGATGATCGATCTGAAGATCCCGGTGGTGATGGCACTCACCATGAATGATATCGCTTCCAAAAAAGGGATCAAGATCGATATCAGTGGACTAGAAGCCGACCTCGGTATTCCCGTTGTAGCAGTGAACCCCAGAAAAAACAAAGGTCTCAACGAACTCAAGAAAGTATTGGCGCAGGTATCCAGATTGGGTAACAGTGCTGTGCCTCGTGATTTCATCGATAATAAAAAACTGGCACCGCAATCCATCGATGCCATCCAACAACTCGATGCTTCTTTGAGTGATTATGCCGCCGTGCATTATCTCATCAACCACGAAAGTTTTCCGCTCAGCGAAAACGTTCAGCAAAAAATTGAACAGATCGAGATCGATCATAAATTCAATCCTACCAAAACACAGGCTGAAGAGATCATGCAGCGATACACACGTATTCGCCAGATCATGCAGCAAAATGTATTGGAGCCCGGACCGCTTGAGAAAAAACTCTTTACCGATAAACTCGATAACCTACTCCTGCATCATACCTGGGGTTATGTGATCTTGTTATCCGTTCTCTTTCTTTTATTCCAAAGTATTTTCTGGCTCGCCGCATTTCCGATGGATGGTATTGAATGGGGTTTTGCAGAGATCAGTGGTTGGTTGGGTACACATCTTCCTTCAGGCTGGTGGAGTGATCTCATCATCAATGGACTGGTAGCGGGTTTGAGTGGTATCCTGGTTTTCGTTCCGCAGATCATGATCCTCTTTGGATTGATCACCATTCTGGAAGACACGGGTTATATGGCTCGTGTGAGTTTTCTCAGCGATCGTCTCATGCGTAAAGTAGGTCTCAATGGTAAGAGTGTGATGCCCATGGTGAGTGGTTTTGCCTGCGCCGTTCCTGCCATCATGAGTGCGCGTAATATCGAGAACAGAAAAGAACGTTTGCTCACCATCATGGTTACACCTTTGATGAGTTGTAGCGCTCGTTTACCGGTATACACCATTTTGATCTCTCTCGTTATTGATGATACTTACTATTTCGGTTTCCTGAGTTTGCAAGGTCTGGTGATGATGGCACTTTATTTACTCGGCACCGTTATGGCACTCATCGTGAGTTATGTGATGAAGTGGTTCATCAATATCAGTGAAAAAAGTTTCTTCATCCTTGAACTACCCATCTACCGCGCACCTCGTTGGAAAAATGTGGTGATCACCATGGTAGAGAAAGCACGCATCTTCGTGACCGATGCGGGTAAAGTCATCATGATCATCAGTTTACTGTTGTGGTTCTTGAGTAGTTATGGTCCGGGTGATAGAATAGAAAAAACGGAGACCAAATATGTAGCACTGATTCAGCAAATGCCTGATCAGATCGATTCTTTACAAAGACAATTGTCTACCGAAAAATTACAGAACTCTTATGCAGGTATTCTCGGACAATTCATTGAACCTGCGATTCAGCCTCTTGGATACGATTGGAAAATTGGCATCTCTCTCATCACTTCTTTTGCTGCGCGTGAAGTGTTTGTGGGTACGATGGCAACACTCTATAGTGTAGAAGAATCTGACGACAGTTCTTTGCGCGCAAAACTGCAATCTGCGAAACATGCAGATGGATCTAAAGTGTATACGCTAGCAGCAGCACTTTCACTGATGGTGTTTTATGTGTTGGCGATGCAGTGTATGAGTACACTTGCTGTTGTGAAGCGTGAAACGAAGAGTTGGAAATGGCCAACGATTCAATTGATCTACATGACCGTTCTTGCTTACGGGATGAGTTGGATTACTTACGTGATCTTTAGCTAAAGCTTATCCTCGTTTTGTTTCTGCGATCCCTCCGTTTTCTTTTTTGTCTTGACACAAAAAAGAAACAAAAAAAGTCAAGGCTCTAGAAAAAAAGCTAAAATTTACTTCGTTGCGCTACAATGGATGAAGTCTAAAGCCCAGCTTTTGAATAAATAAGTGGCAAATCTGTATTTCAACTTTTGTATAAAGCCCGGCATCATCCATTGCTTAACGCTCCACTGCGTAAATTTCTTAACGCTTTTTTTCTAAGGCCGTTTTATCAATAAAGTATTGATCTTACTTTTTATAGTAGTTCCACAATAAGGCTGATAGTTTTCGGGTGAGGGTCCAGGCTTCGTTGGTGGGGGTCCAGCTTTGGTCTTGGTTGTTTTTGGTGCAGATGCAAAAGACATAGTTCACACCTTCTCCTTGTACATAGATCACTTCACTTCTACTCGCATTCACCGCTCCATTTTTACTAGCTACAAATGCACCCGCAGGAATGGATGATAATCCTTCTTCATCCCAATAATTTCTGCCAAGCAATTTCAACATCTTATCACTGGCTGAGTCACTGAGAATTTGTCGCGCCGCGATCTTTTCAAACAGTGTCGCCATTTCACGTGGCGTGGTTTGTCCCCATCCGTAGATCTTTCTGATCTCTTCTCTTCCGGGTGTGCGACTGTTCACTTTGGTATTCGAAAAACCCAAACTATCCATCAGTTGATTGATGCGTGTGCCCGTACCTGCCAGCGATTGCAACCATAAACTGGCAGTATTATCACTGGTGGTGAGCATCAACATCATCACTTTACTCAGATCAATCTTTTCATTGTTCTTGAAAGAGCCTAATATGTCTACCCCTTCATACAACAGTGAGTCCTTGTATGTGAGTGATTGATGATAATCCAATTCTTTTTTACTGATCTTATCCATGACTCCGATCATGATGGGCACTTTCACCATACTGGCGGTGGGAAATACAGTATCTGCATGCACTGCTGCTATTCTATTCTTTTTCAGGTCATGCACATACACACCAATATCTCCTTTGTATCCTTCAATGAGTGATTCAATTTGTTGCTGTAATTTTTTATCGGTCTTCTGCGCATTCAGCTGAATACAACCAATAAGCAAACAAAAAAAGAAAATGCGTTGCATAGTGAGAGATTGATGCAACAAGATAGAAATTTAAAATATATCCTCCGCGCAATCTCTGTTTCTCTCGCACTCTGTGATTATTTTTACCACAGAGTGCCAAGAGTTATCACTCACCCCATGCAGCCAATACCTCTTCCGCATGTTTTTTAGAAGCCGGTTTCTGGATGATGTTTTTGATCTTACCATTTTCATCGATCAAAAAAGTGGTGCGAATGGTGCCCATGAATTCTTTACCCATGAATTTTTTCAATTGCCATACACCATACTGCTCATGAATTTTGAGGTCTTCATCTGCCAATAATGGAAAAGGTAATTGGTGTTTGGTCTCAAATTTTTTATGGCTTTTCACATCATCACTACTCACCCCGATCACCTGAAAACCTTTCTTCTTTAATAAAGCATAATTATCCCTCAGGTTACATGCCTGAACTGTACAGGTTGGGGTATTATCATGCGGATAGAAATACAACACCACTTTTTGTCTCTTAAAATCAGTCAGAGACAACTTCTTGCCATTCTGGTCTACCCCCTTAAAAACAGGAGCTTTCTTGCCAATCACCGGTAATGCCATGTTTGAATTTTGCGCGAAGTTAGGGGAAGCTGTGAGCTTCGAGCCACGAGCTACGAGCATTATTAGGAGAATATTTTATTTATAAGTGTTAGGTACACGTTAGAAGCTCATGGCTCACAGCTCGTAGCTCACAGCTTCTCAAAAAATAATCCCCCCATAACCCTCCCTTCCTTACATTTGCACAATTTATTTTTTCGTCCCATGCCCAAAGATCAATCCATCAAATCTGTGTTAATTGTAGGTTCGGGTCCCATTATCATCGGACAGGCCTGCGAGTTTGATTATTCCGGTTCTCAGGCTGCCAGGAGCTTGCGTGAAGAAGGTATCAAAGTGATCCTGATCAATAGCAATCCGGCCACCATCATGACCGACCCTATGATGGCTGATAAAGTATACCTCCTCCCCCTTACCGTTGAAAGTATTGAGCAGATCCTGGAAGAAAACCAGATCGACGCCGTGTTGCCAACCATGGGTGGACAAACAGCCCTCAACCTTTGTAAAGAAGCCGATGAACTGGGTGTGTGGGAGAAATATGGCGTGCGTATGATCGGGGTGGATGTGGCTGCCATTGATACGGCGGAAGACCGTGAGAAATTCCGCCAGCTGATGGTGAAGATCGGAATGGCCGTGGCGCCTAGCCGTGTGGCCAACAGTTTTCTGGAAGGAAAAGAATTTGCTCAAGAGATCGGTTTTCCATTGGTGATTCGTCCGTCTTTCACCCTCGGTGGAACGGGTGGTGGTTTCGTGCACAGCAAAGATGATTTGGATGCGGCTCTCGAACGCGGACTGAAAGCTTCTCCGATCCATGAAGTGTTGGTGGAGAAAGCGGTGTTGGGATGGAAAGAATTTGAATTGGAATTATTACGTGATCAAAATGATAATGTGGTGATCATCTGTACGGTGGAGAATGTGGATCCGATGGGTGTTCATACCGGTGACTCTATCACCGTAGCTCCTGCCATGACCCTGAGCGATACCGCTTTCCAGGAAATGCGTAACAAAGCCATGCTGATGATGCGCTCACTGGGTAATTTCGCCGGTGGTTGTAACGTGCAGTTTGCATTGAATCCGGAAACAGAAGAACTTATCGCTGTGGAGATCAATCCACGTGTGAGCCGCTCTTCTGCATTGGCATCGAAGGCAACAGGTTATCCGATTGCAAAGATCGCTGCAAAATTGGCGATCGGTTACTCACTGGATGAATTACAAAACCAGATCACAAAAACTACTTCTGCATATTTTGAGCCTACTTTGGATTATGTGATCGTTAAGATCCCTCGCTGGAACTTCGACAAATTCAAAGGCGCCAATGATACCCTCGGATTACAGATGAAGAGTGTGGGTGAAGTAATGGCCATCGGTCGCAGTTTCACAGAAGCGATTCAGAAAGCTTGTCAGAGTTTAGAGAATGAAGCAGTGGGATTGGGTTATTATGGTAAGAGTTTGATGAAGAGTGATGAACTTACTGAATACATCAAGACACCAAAATGGGATCGCATCTTCAGAATCAAAGATGCATTGATGCAGGGTTCTACAGTAAAATCTATTTCACAAGCAACCGGTATCGATCGTTGGTTCATCTATCAGATCCAACAGATCTGTGTGATGGAAAAAGAGATCGCAAAATATTCATTGGATACTTTACCGGAAGACTTACTGAAAGAAGCCAAGAAAAATGGGTTCAGCGATGCACAGATCGCCAATATCTTACATGGCGATTGTAATGATGAACAAGTCTACGAAAAACGCAAAGCCCTCGGCATTACCCGCGTCTACAAAATGGTAGACACCTGCAGCGCCGAGTTCGAAGCGAAGACACCTTATTTTTATAGTTCGTTTGAGGGGTGAGGATGTGAATTGTGAATTGTCAATTGTCAATGAATACATTCACAATTGACAATTCACAATTCACCATTATCCCCTTTCTTTGCACTGACTTTCAAAAACACAACACCGTATGAAACTTAAAGACATTCAGATCCTCAATGAAAAAGAAACACGTGCCGGTTTTGGTGAGGGTATTCATGAGCTTGCGAAAGAAAATGAAAATGTAGTGGTGCTCACTGCCGACCTCGCAGGGTCTTTCAAGTTGGGACCCTATATCAAAGATTTTCCTAACCGTTTTATACAGTGTGGTATCGCCGAAGCAAACATGATCGGTATTGCCGCCGGTTTGACCATCGGTGGTAAAATTCCTTACACTACAACTTTCGCCAACTTCAGTACAGGTCGTGTGTACGATCAGATCCGTCAGAGTGTGGCGTACAGCGATAAGAATGTAAAGATCTGTGCATCACATGCCGGATTAACACTCGGTGAAGATGGTGCTACCCACCAAATTCTGGAAGACATTGGATTGATGAAGATGTTACCCGGTATGACCGTAGTGGTTCCTTGCGATTTCAATCAGACCAAAGCTGCTACCAAAGCCATTGCTGATTTGCATGGTCCGGTGTACCTGCGTTTTGGTCGCCCGAAATGGCCCAACTTCACCAAAGAAAATGGCAGCGATTTCGTGATCGGTAAAGCACAAAAAATGAGCGAAGGTTCTGATGTTTCCATCTTCGCTTGTGGTCATATGGTTTGGAAAGCAATTGAAGCGGGTAAGATCTTAGAAGAAAAAGGATTCAGCGTTGAACTCATCAACCTGCACACCATCAAACCATTGGATGAAGCTGCGATCATCGCTTCACTCAGCAAAACAAAATGTGCTGTTACCGTAGAAGAACACAATATCATTGGTGGAATGGGTGATGCTGTTGCACAAGTGGCAGCCAGACATTGTCCTGTTCCTATTGAATACATCGGCACCAACGACACTTTCGGTGAAAGTGGTAAACCCAACGAACTCCTCGCCAAATACGGATTGGATACACCGTTCATTGTTGCGGCTGCGGAAAAAGTGATGGGGAGGAAATGAGGTGCTGGGTGCTAGGTACTAGGTGTCGGGTACTGGGTGTTAGGAAAAATGAATAGGAGCGTCTTTTAAGAAGACGCTCCTATTTTTTTACGCACGATCCCTCACACCTAGTACCTAGCACCCAGTACCTAGTACCTCACTATCACCCTATCCACCGACCACTTCCCTGAACCTGATGCCAGCAACGCTAATGCAAGACCGATCACTAAGAGATGGTACTCATAGCCTTCGCCTTTTTGTGTGCCGAACCAGTTCATGAAAAATCCATACTCTGCATGACTGGTGATGATCATTCCGATGAACATGATGACAGTTCCGAGTGCTACCAGTCTACTTGCCACACCTAGCAAGATGAACAGAGCACCAACAGATTGTAACATGATGACCATGAAACCTACTAACCAAGGTAATTTTTCTACTTCGGTAAAGTATTGCATGGTGCCGGCAAACCCATAACCACCAAACCAACCCAATAATAATTGACAACCATGTGGCAATATGACCAATGCCAATGTAAGTCGAATGATCAGCCCTGTGATATGATCAGCGCTGCTGAATAAAAATTTAAACTTTTGCATACGAATTATTTTACGATACAAAAGTTCATCGGTTCGTCTCCGTAAAAAATGAACCAGTTCAAGTTTTTACACATGCAGTTCATTTTACTGATTTCTTGAAGCAGTTCATTTTTCAGCCAAGTGGCTGTGTTGAGTTTTGCTGTAAAGAATTTCAATATGAAAATGATATTTACAGCAGCATTGTTTCTGTTCATGGGAATCGTGCATGCACAAAACATTCCGGTAGAACTGATGGCCGGCAATGAATACTTGAACTATCAACACAGTATTCATCGCAAAACTTCAACGGGTAGTCGCTTTGGGTGGACGCATATCACCAATATGGTCAGTCGTTATCAAACCAATACTGTAAAAGGCGGTAGACCGAATGAGATGATGAATCAAGGATATGTTACAGCGATGATTCATCCTAAGATCACCATCATGGGTGGCTTCTTCTACACACCTGTTACTGATGTGAAAATATCCTTTGTAACACAGTTTGCACATAAGGCCAAAAATTGGTTCATGATTGTATCGCCTCGATTTGATGCAGGCAAAAAGAATTCGTATGAACTGTTTGGTTTATTTGAATACCAACCGACGCTTACTACAAGAACCAAACTCTATTCGCGTTTTCAGTTCATGACCAATCATGGTAATGACGGACACAACAGAAGTTACCAGCAACTACGCATTGGTTTGGATAAGAAAGCCATTCAGTTTGGTATTGGTATTACAGTTGACCAGTATGGTCCGGCAACCGAGATCACCACCAATTCAGGAGTGTTCATTCGTAAGCTTATATAATGTTGCGGGTTTTTGATCGTTGTTTTTCTACGATGCGCTTTTTGATCTTACTGAGAAATTCGGCAGACATACCGAGATAAGATGCGATGTGTTTTTGAGAGAGGTGTTGATCCATATCCGGATACATGTCTCGAAAAGCGAGATAACGTTGTTCTGCATCCATACTCAAAGATTCCAATACCCTTCTTTGAAATGCAGCATAGGCTTTTTGTATCAGCAATCGAAAGAAACGTTCCATGGCCGGCACTTGACGATATACTTCTTGCAAGTGCTCATAAGAAAAAGAAAGCACTTCTGTTTTTTCTAAAGCTTCTGTATACAGTATGCCTTTGGTTTGTGTGATGAAACTGCTGAAGTCGCCCGTCCACCAATCACAAATACCCAATTGAATGACGTGCTCTTGTCCGGCCTGATCGATATAATACACTCTTGCAGCACCGGAAACAATGTAATTGGTATATCGATTGATTTCTCCTTCTTTGGTGAGAAATTCTCCGCGTTTAAATGTTCTGGGGGTAAGATGATCGATAATGATCTGCTCTTCTGCTTCAGTCAGATCTATGAATTTCTTGAGATGATGCAGTATTTGAGTCGTGGACATATTTAAAATTAACAAATCTGGCTACATTTGGTGATGCACATTCCATTATTATTTTCATGGCTGCTACTATCAATGATAGTGAATGGACAAACTAAGATCGTACTGAAAGATGGTCAGCTATGGGTGAATAATACAGCGGTTACGATTAAAACCAATCAGCTGCAGCTTGATCAAGCGATGAATTCGAAAAGCGTCAACAGGTATATCACCAGTACTTATAATCCTTCCACCAATTCGATTGATCCTATCAACTACTATCAGGTACTTTATAAAGAGTCTGCGATTACGTTCAGACTGTCTGCACCGGAGAAAGAGATAGAGGAAATTGTGATCAGATTACGTATGGAGCCTTTATTTGATTTGCCCAAACGTTTACAAAAAAGAACCTATGCAATGTATCAAGGAAATATTACGATTGGTAATGTGGTATTGAATCAACAAATCACAACAGAAACCATCAATAACTTATTTGATGCAAAAGATATTATAGTGAAAGAAGTAAGATGCATAGGAAACCATCCGGTACCATATATGGTAGTAAGAAATGGCGACTGGCTAGTAGAACTCGTGTTCAGTATTACAAGTAATCAACTGAAAAATGTGGTGCTCAAACACTGATGGTGTATCTTAAAATAGAACGCAGATTTTCATGATTGTCATGATGAGTCATGATTGACGCAGATACATTGATCCAAATCATGACTCATCATGACAATCATGAAAATCCGTGTTCCATAAAACAATATCATTAAGGTGCCAGTCTCTCCACTCTCCAGCCCTGTTCTGTTTTGGTGTATTTGAATCGATCATGCAAGCGACTGCTTCTTCCTTGCCAGAATTCTATCACTGTTGGCTTTACACGATAGCCTCCCCAATGCTCAGGACGAGGAATGGTTTGTCCGGAAAATTCACCGGTATATTTGGTAACGTTGTCTTCGATCACATTTCGATTCGGTATCACAGCACTCTGCGGCGATGCCCATGCACCTATACGACTTCCTTCCGGACGTGAATGAAAATATTCATCACTCTCTGCAGCACTGATCTTCTCCACTGTTCCTTCAATACGTATTTGTCTTTCTAACTCTTTCCAGAAAAAGACCAAGGCTGCTTGCGGATTATCTGCCAGCTCTTGTCCTTTGTGACTGTTGTAGTTGGTGAAGAACACAAAACCCTGCGTATCATATCCCTTTAATAAAACAATACGTGCAGAAGGAGTTCCTGATTGGGTTGCCGTAGCCAGTGTCATGGCATTCACTTCATCTATTTCACTCTTCACCGCTTCCTGCCACCAGTGTTCGAACTGTACAAAGGGATCGGCTGCTACATCACTTTCATTGAGGGAATGTTGTTTATAATCTTTTCTAATATCGGCTACAGATGTTTTCATACAATAAGTTTCTACTGCAAAAATACGATGTATACAAGTAAACTTAACGACATAAAAAAAGAGTGAAAACTATCGCCTTCACCCTTTTGACTTTTCACTTTTGACTTTTCACTCAATCCGTAATATCCATCTTCTTCACCTCATGCTTTCCAGAGATAAACGTGTACACCGCAGGTATCACAAACAAAGTCAGTACGAGTGAGAACATGATACCGCCTACGATCACAATACCCAATGGCATACGGCTGGTAGCAGCTGCCCCGATACTCAATGCGATCGGTAATGCACCTAATGCGGTTGCTAAACTCGTCATCAGGATCGGTCGCAAACGTTGTGCGGATGCTTCAATCACCGCTTCTGTTTTCTTCAATCCGAATTCTCGTTTTTGATTCGCAAACTCCACAATAAGGATACCATTCTTGGTCACCAATCCTATGAGCATGATCATACCGATCTGTGAGAAGATATTCAAGGTTTGATCAAACAACCACAAGCTCAACAATGCACCGGCCAATGCCAGCGGTACTGTGATCATGATGGTGAATGGATCTTTGAAACTTTCAAACTGTGCCGCCAATACCAGATAGATCAACACCAATGCCAATCCGAATGCGAAAGTGGTATTGGATGAACTCTCTGCATAGTCTCTTGATGCTCCACCCAATGCTGTCTGGAATGATTCGTCCAATAGTTTATCGCCAATGGCTTGCATGGCTTTTACACCGTCACCAATGGTTTTACCTTCTGCCAGTGATGCAGAAATGGTGGCTGCTTTGAATCGGTTATAATGATAAAGTGTTGGGGGATTAGAATTCTCTTCCAGCTTCACCACTGATGTCAACGGAATATTTTCTCCTCTTGCATTTCTTACATACAAATTGGAAATATCTCCAGGCTCCTGACGATCTTTCAATTCTACCTGAGAGATCACTTCATACTGCTTACCATTCATAATGAAATAAGCCAGTCTTCTTCCACTGAATGCACTGGATACCACATCTGCTACATCTGAGATTGATAATCCTAAGTCTTTCGCTTTGATACGATCGATCGTGATCTGTAATTCCGGTTTATTGAATTTCAGGTTCACATCAACGTTAGAGAAGGTCTTGTCTTTTCGAGCTTCTTCCAAGAACTTTGGAATCACTTCTTTGATCTTTTCAAAATCGAGGTTCTGCAAAATGTATTGAACCGGTAATGATCCGCGTGAACCTAAACCAACGGAAATGGTTTGTTCTTCTACCGGGAATATTCTTGCATTGTTGAACTGTGGTAATTTTTTACTGATGGCCCTCGCAATTTCACTCTGACTTCTGGTACGTTTATCGGGATCTACAAAAGCAATACGAGCTGTACCGCTATTCACACCACCGCTACCACCAAAGCCGGGTATCGCTGCAAACACAAAATCTTTTTCAGGAACAGAATCCGATAAATAGTCGATGAGCTTATTTCCTACATCCACCATATAACTATAACTCGCACCCTCAGGACCAGACATTTGGAAACGAACGCTGCTTCTATCTTCTAACGGCGCTAATTCACTTTGTAGATTGCTACCTACTAAATAAATACCTCCCAAACAGAGCAATACAATGACCCATGCCATCCAACGAATACGTAAGAATCCTGTAAGCATTCGTTTGTAGCCATTCTCCATGCCACGGAAGAAAGGTTCTGTCATTTCGTAGAACTTACCATGTCCGGCGTCTTTTTTATTCAAGTACACATTCAATACCGGTGTGATGGTGAGTGATACAAATGCGGAGACCAATACCGCTGCCGCTACTGTAATACCAAACTCGCGGAACAAGCTTCCTACAAAACCTTCCAGGAAGATCACAGGTAAGAATACCACCGCGAGCGTGATGGAAGTAGAAATAACGGCAAAGAAAATTTCTTTACTGCCTTCCAATGCTGCTTTACGAATCGGTAGACCCCCTTCCAGTTTTCGGAAAATATTTTCTGTTACCACAATACCATCATCCACCACCAATCCTGTTGCCAGTACGATACCTAACAAGGTCAATACATTCACAGAGAATCCTGCGATGTACATGATAAAGAAAGTAGCAACGAGTGAGATCGGGATATCGATCAATGGACGAATCGCGATCAACCAATTTCGGAAGAAGAAAAAGATCACCAATACTACCAGACTGAAGGAGATCAACAATGTTTCTTCCACTTCTTTGATAGAGCGTCGAACATTTTTGGTTTGATCGATGAGTGGTGTCAATTCAAAATCACCTTTCTGACTTTTTTGAATGGCTTCAACGCGTTTATAAAACTCATCCGCAATTTTAATATAGTTGGCGCCGGGTTGTGGGATGATGGCCAGACCTACAGCATTCACACCATTCAATCGCCAGCTGAATTCTTCATTCTCCGGACCGATCTCCACCTTAGCAACATCACTCAAACGTATGATACCTCTGTTGTCTTCAAAGATGATGAGATCACGAAAATCTTTTTCGGTTTGCAATCGTCCCAATGCACGAATGGTCATTTCAGTATTCTGTCCATAGATCTTACCCGAAGGAATTTCTACGTTCTCTCTGTTCAGTGCATTACGCAGATCTGCGAAAGTGATGTTGTATGCATTCAGTTTATCCGGATCGATCCAGATACGCATCGCAGGACGCTTTTGTCCGAATATGTTGATGGAACTTACTTCCGGAATGGTCTGTAGTCTTTCCACGAGTACATTCTCTGCATAATCACTCAGTTCGAGTAATCCTTTGGTACGGCTTTGTACGGCCATCAAAAGAATGAAATCACTGTTCGCATCTGCTTTACTCACCACAGGTGGTGCATCAATATCTTGAGGAAGGTTTCTGGCAGCCTGACTCACTTTGTCACGCACATCATTGGCTGCAGCTTCGAGGTCTTCATTGATATTGAATTCAACGGTGATATTACTGGAACCATTAGAGCTGGAAGAAGTAATGGTTCTAATACCGGGAATGCCATTGATGGATTTCTCCAATGGTTCTGTGATCTGACTCTCTACGATATCTGAGTTAGCACCGGCATAGGAAGTACGCACATTCACAATGGGCGGGTCAATGGCAGGATACTCACGTACAGAAAGGAAAGTATATCCAACCACACCAAACAACACGATGAGAATGTTCATCACAGTTGCGAGGATGGGTCGTTTTAATGATAGTTCTGAAATATTCATAAGATCAAGTGATTAAAGAAATGAAACAGGGTTCAGCAAATAGGATCTTATTGTTGTCCCATGAATTCTGAGATCTGTTTTACACTTCTCACTTTTATTTGAGAATTGGGGCGAACAAACAACACGCCTGATACAGCAATGCTGTCGCCAACATTGAGTCCACTCACCACTTCTGCCGCACCATTTGCACGTAAGCCTGTTACGATATCTGTTAGTTTACCTTTTCCATCTTTCACTACCACCACTTTTTTAGCTTTTGCATCAGGAATGATGGCATTGGTAGGAACGAGAATGCTATTATTTTTTCCACCTGCATCTAGTAATACTTTTACGAATGCACCCGGATTGATATTAGCTCCATCCAATACTGCTCTTACTTTGAGGTTACGGGTAGTAGCATCAATCTGAGGTTCTGTAGCAATGATGGTGGCTTTTCTAACAGATGCACTTGCTGTAGTTTTCACATTCACTGTTCTTCCTTTACCGATCACTTCTGTATACATTTCAGGAACGGTGAAATCGATCTTTACTTTATCTGTTTGTTGCAAAGTGGCAAGAATAGTAGCAGGAGTTACATAAGCACCCGGACTGATCATACGCAAACCAAGGATACCTGTGAAAGGTGCTTTGAGTACGGTTTTATCGATCTGTGCTTGTGTGATATCCAGATCTGCTTTTAATGTGTTGACCTGATTAAGTACTGCATCATAATCAGCCTGATTGATACCATTGATATCAAGCAATTTTTTGAGTCGAGCTTCATTTTTTTGTGCGAGATCTAACTGAACGCGGATCTTCTGCATATTGGCTTGAAGATCTGCATCATTGATCCTGGCCAGAACAGTTCCCTGAGATACTTTTGCTCCTTCTGGCAGATTAAGATAGGTCAAACGACCACTCACTTCCGGTTGCAAATTGGCAGCTTCATTGGCTACTACGGTACCATTTACTTCGATGGTATTGGAAATACTGTTCTTTCCTGCGATGATCACATCTACGATCACTGCTTGTGGACCTCCATTCTGTTGACGTGGTTCTTCTTTTTTGCTTTTGCAAGCGACCATAACGATGGCTGCAAAAGCCCAAGGATACATTCTTTTCAAGACTTGAGATTTAAGACCGATAAAGATAGAATTATTTAATGTCTATTGTTCCAACATTGGATGAATGGCCGGGGTGTGTTCTACATCGGCGATTCTTCGCTTTGCTCAGAACGCTTAGCTCAGAATTTAACAGCTATTGAGCCTATTTGTTGGAGACTTTTCGGTGAATGATCCAGTCTGCCTGACCATACCTGAATAAAACCAGGTTATACTTCATCTGAATATCATTGAACTCGAAATTCAAGTGTATACCGGCCCCTTTTTCTTTGCCTTCGTTTTTACATCGTATGGTCAGGTAATTCCATTCCTGATCACCTAAATTGGCTCGGAAGAAAAATCTTTTTTCACCGGGAACAACATTGTCTTCCAATAATTTTCCATTGAACCAAATACTGAGTGTGTCTTGGTCTTTAATACCATTATCTACCAGATTACCATATACCGCTATGGCATCTGTTCGTATGGTGTCATGAACAACGGGAGATGGTATGGGTGTTGTTAAACTTGTTTCATCGAGTTTATTTTTTTTCAGAAAGGAATAAACCAGTTCCGGATTGATGGCCATATTCTCTTTGACTTTTTCAAAAAAGAAAGTGCCGAATCTTTTGCTGGTAAATGGATCTTCCCAAACACCCCAGAATACAAAAGAAGAATCTGTTTCCTGAAAGGTACCACGCATATCAAACAGATCTGCACGTCTATCACTTTCCTTAACCACCAGAGATTTTCCTTGTAGATGAAATTTATAAAACTCTTTTGGTGTTGGACGTGCATGAAACTGATACATGGTAACCAACTTATTATCGACACTATAAGAAGTGAGTTGAACCACAGAGCGATCATCGATTTGTAGCCATTCTAATTTAGCACGAGTATCAATTGCTGTATTAGTGATGGTACTTGTAGCGAAACTGCTGGTGCCTGCTCTACCCATTCGGCTTTGTGGGTCATTGGGTGGCATGATCGATCTTGGTGTGGGATTGAAATTAGGATCAAAGCCATATTGGCTAAACCTTACGACGCCACGCCATACGCCTGTTTTCTCTTGTGCAATCAGAAAAGAGCTATTGCAGATCAGGATCAATAAGAAAAAGAATATGCGCATAGATCGATTGTATAAGTTTTAATCTTCTCTTCGCCTCAAACCTCCTCTCCAACCATATCGAAGTGTTCTGTATTGGTCGTAACACCTGTTGATATAGTAACCCAATTCAAGATCATTCATTTGTGTCAGTAGTTCATATGATGGTCTGTATCGATTCATGAATGTATCTAATTCGGGCGAGTTCAACAAGGTGAGTTCGCGCACAAATTTTTTACTGAATCTTCGATTAATGTATTTCTGTTGCTCTTCATCCAGCAAACGATTCTGTAAGAATTCCATGTTGCGATTTCGTCTGGTTCGGAACATGTTGATGAGTTCGGTTAGATCAAAACCGGCTGTTAATCCACCCGGATTATAATTTGGATTGGTACTCAAACGAACTGTTGGCTTTCTGAAATTGAAAGCTTTGGCATAATCCTGTCTATTCTGTAAGGAATCAAGCTTATAATAATTGTTGCGCACTTTTACTTCAGGGAGATCGGTGGCACGAACATGGATCATGACATTGAAATTGTCGACATTGATGATGGTATCTACCGGATATTTCATCGTAGACTTTCCGATCATCGAAAACCAGATCGAATCTGTTCGCGGAACGGTGATGAGATAGCGGCCTAATGAATCTGTAATGGTACCTCTACCGGAATTACTCAATACTGCTACTGCTTCTAAAGGCCTTCTGGCGGTGATATCATATACATTACCTGAGATGGTCACAAACTGTGCATGAGCCTGTTCTTTCACACAGCATAGAGCAATCACTAAAAGAAGGAATAGTAGCTTTTTTCTCAAACCCATCAATTGAGCTGTAATATTAAATCACGATCACCAGAAAGCATGAAATGTGGAGGGAATTAACGTGGATTTTGCAGAGTGGTCCATGGTCCATAGTCGATAGTCCATAGTAAAAATCATGGAGCATGATCAATAAACTTTCTTGCCATGGACCATCGACTATGGACCATGAACTAAAACTTCACATCCACAATATACGGCAACATCGTCCTCCAGGTGGGCCAGTCGTGGGTGATGTCTTGTCCCCATACGTCGAGGTCATACCAAATGCCTTTGCTGTATAGGATACCTGCAAATTTTTTAGAGGCTTCAGGATCTTCATAAGAGCCGCTGCCGGTATAAATATGAATATGATGACTGGCTTTGATCTTATCAAGGTACCAAGGATCTGTAAGTGTGGGTAGGTAATGTGCCGGACTGTTATAAAACACCTGATCATCCCAATAGCCTTTGGTGTATTCGGTGAGATCATACACACCACTCATACTAATAGCTCCATTGATGATGTCGGGGCGTTTCAAAAATAAGTTCATGGCATGTAATGCTCCAAATGATGCACCACATGTGTAGATCATGGTTTCATTACTGGTATTGGTTCTGATAAAAGGAATCACTTCATTGAAAACATATTCATTGAACTGATTATGACGAATAGCTTTGTGTGCAGGTTCCATTTCATTGTTCATCCAGCTTTCTTTATTCATGCTATCAATACTGAATACACGAATCTTTCCGCTATTGATATGAGGAGCCAATGCATCAATCAACTGAAAACGTTCATATTCCAGATAGTCAGCAGCTGCGGTAGGAATCAATAACAATACAAAACCATAATGCCCATACGATGCGATCGGCATTTCTTTTCCCAATGCGGGGCTATACCACGACGATAAATGTCTTTCCATAAACCACTATTTAACAACTAAACAAGAAAAAATATTATTGAATACAATTCTTTCTGATCTCTTTCCAAAGATCGCGATAGCATTGTGCTGCATAACTGCTGGCGGCAAAGGTTTCAATAGGTGCTTCATGTACACCCATTTTTTCTACATCACTTAAATAAGGAATATAACTTTTCAGGAAATATTTGTCTTTATAAAACTCATTCATTACTTCATGATGCAGGTTTTTCCGATGATCTACCATACTAAAGAAACACTTGATCTTAGAACGATCGAGGTCATTCTCTTTAAAATAATCATTCACTGTTTCAAAAGAACGAATGGATAATGTGGTCGGAATATTCGGCATGAGTACCCAGTCAGCTGCTACAAAAACAGCATCATGCAATACGGAAATGCCGGGTGGACTATCCAATATCACGATATCATAATCATTTTTGAGGGCGGATAAGAGTGAGAGTAATTTTCGCTTTGACTGTTTCATTTCATTCAACAAAATATCTGCATGACGCGCAGAAATATCTGCCGGAATAATATCCAGGTTCTCGTATGCAGTAGCTTGAATGGCATCTTTCAGATCCATTTCACTGTTGAGAATTTTTCTGGACTCATTTTTTATGGTGGCTTTGGCACCCAAATAAAAAGAGGATGAACCTTGCGGATCTAAATCCCATACCAGTGTTTTGAATCCTTCTTTGGCAGATGCATATGCCAGATTAATGGACGCAGCAGTTTTGCCTACGCCACCCTTGAGGTTGTAGATAGCTAATGTGACCATGCTCTAATATACGTCTTTTGTGGAAAATAAAGGAGATGAGTTGGGAGTTGGGGGCTGCAAGCTACAAGCTACAGGCCACAAGCAATTATGTATTGTTAGATAGATCATTCATGTAAGCTAACTTACATCCTTTTTATTCATCATACTCACTACTCACTACTCACTACTCACTACTCACTACTCACTACTTGTAGCTTGCAGCCTGTAGCGTGTAGCTTGTAGCTTGTAGCTGATAACTCAATGAACCAAATACCCCAACAATAAGCAACCCACTACAATGATAGGCGCAGGAATCTTATTCATCTTGAGTAATAAAAAAGTACCCATGATGATGAAAATATCCCAAATAGCGATCCATCTACCTTCAAACAAGGAGATCAGAAAAGTATCTTTCATCAAATAAAAAGTAGCACCTGTCATAATTCCTACCACCGCAGCATTGATGCCTTCCAGTGATCGGAAGATCACTGCATAACGTTTCAGGTTGTGCCAGACGGGGAAAAAGAAGAGTACCAATAAGGCGCTCGGAAGAAAAATGGCAATGGCACCAATCAAACAGCCCATCAATTGCCACCAGGCTCCTTCCTCTTTTAATACCATTCCACCTGCAAATGCACCAATGGAAAATACCGGTCCGGGTATGGCCCTAACCATTCCCGATCCGGTGAGAAAATCTTCCTTGGACATCTTCAATACATCTCTTCCCGTTTCACGGATCCGTTTGGATTCAGGACGAGTAACATACTGTTCGTACATCAGTGGCATCATCACATCTCCGCCACCAAACACAAGACTTCCAAAGCGATAGGCATTCTCGAAAAGGTTGATAGCTTTTCGGTTCTCCCAATTAGATCGGGTGGCGGTTTCAGAGATATACCCCGCAGTACCAAATAATAAAAAGAAGATGATGATATTACCCCATTTAATTTTTTTGGGGGGCACATCTTTTTGCGGAATACGTTTATCACTGAAATTAGTGGCGATACCAGCTGCAACGATCAATGCAGGAAAAATCCAAGGTGTTTTGAACAATAAAAAAGTAGCAAAAGCCGCTACCGTCATGATGACACGCGTGATCGTGTTGTGTACTGCAATATTGAAGATGCGATATGTTGAATAAGCAATAAACCCAATGGCCATTGGCTGAATGAACATGAAGAAATCCGGGCGAACATCTTTACTGCTGAAATATTGGAGTAAAAAAGACAAACCTCCCATCAATATACAGGCTGGTGTAATCCATATCAAGAGTGTAAGAATCGCCAATGGGATGCCACCTCTTTTGTATCCGATCAGTGTGAGTGTTTGTGTGGAAGAAGCGCCGGGTAGTAATTGACAGAATGCATTGTATTCCATCAATTCGGTCTCTGAAACATCGCGACGCTGCTGAACAAAGGTCTTCATCATCATCCCCAGATGCCCCTGCGGACCGCCAAATGCAGTCAAACTATGCCACAAAACGGCTCGCAGGAATGGGATATGGCGTAATAGTATCAAGGGTTAATAAAGACAACTGTTGAGGTTGGAAATTACTGAAATCCTTGAAACTGGAGAAAACAGCTTGAAGCCGGGGCTTTCGAAGCTTCAAGCTACAAGGAAGTGTCAAGACACCATTTGCAAGGTTTCTTGAAGCTTGTAGCATGCAGCTTGCAGCTACTAGTAATTATTTCAGATTCTCTTGTTCCTTGTTTCCTATTTCTTGTTCCTTCCTTGCTCCCTGTTTCTTCTTTCTTGTAGCTTGTGGCGTGTGGCTTGCTGCGTGTAACTTGAAGCCTCTACTTATTTCTTCAACCCGATTTCTCTCAGTCTTTCATCCAAATATTCACCCGCCGTAGCATCAGGATAGGCTTTTGGATGTGCTGTATCGATACAGCTTTCTAAACATGCCAGACTCATTTCACTTCTTGGATGCAGGAAGAAAGGCATAGAGAAACGGCTGGTATGCCAGTGTTCTCTTGGCGGATTTACCACACGGTGTGTGGTACTGCGTAATTTATTATTGGTAAGACGTTGCAACATATCACCCACATTCACCACGATCTGTTCAGGCAAAGAAGTTACGTTCACCCAATCACCCTGTTTTGTAAGGATCTGCAAACCATCTGCAGAAGCGCCTACCAACAAAGTGATAAGATTGATGTCTTCATGTTGTTCTGCACGAATAGCACTTTTTGGTTCAGAAGTAATAGGTGGATAATGGATACAACGAAGAATAGAATTTCCATTTTCGATGTGTGTATCAAAATAATGTTCATCCAATCCTAAATACAATGCAATAGCCTGCAACAAAGCGCGGCCGCTTTTTTCAAAGTTTCTGTATGCATTGAACAATGTTGTATTGAGTGGTTCAACTTCTTTCACAACCACATTATCAGGGTATTCACTTTTGATCGGATCACCATTTTCAACGGTTTGTCCATACTGAAAAAATTCTTTCAGATCCGGTGCTTCGCTACCTTTTGCGTGCTCTCGGCCAAAGCTGGTATAGCCACGTTGTCCGGCCAAACCCGGTATTTCATACTGTAATTTTTTCTCGAGGGGAAGTGCAAAGAATTGCTGCACATACTCATATTGTTCGGCGATTAGTTGATCGGGAATACCATGATTTTTTACTGCAACAAAACCCACTTCTTCATACGCCTTTCCAAGTTGTTGTACAAAAGCGGATTTGCGTGCAGGATCGCCACTTAAAAACTCTGCAAGGTCTACTACTGGTATGGACATAACAATCAATTTAAGATGAACAATAACACGGTTTTCGAGAACCGTTTGGAAAAGTACAAAACTACTTTGATTTCCGTATATCTGTTGATAAGAGAGAGTTTCAGGTATTTTTATCAACTTTAGGAGATGAAAGGAATACTTTGGTTCTGCTGTTGTACACTGCTGGTAGCAGGTTGCAGTAATGGCTATCATAAATACGCCTCTCGTTATCAGTTTTCTCCATCGACAAATGCACCGGATTATGTTGATATGGATTTCTGGGCGGCACATCCGTACAAGCATGATCCGGCTGATAGTGTTCCTAAACCCTTGCGTAAAAATTTTAAGGCCGATTCTTCGGTGGATGTATTCTTTATACATCCCACCACTTATACCGATGAGAAACGTTCATTCGGATGGAATGCAACGATATCTGATTCTTTGTTAGCTGCAAAAACAGATTACAGCACGATTCTTTTTCAAGCTAGTATCTTTAATGAAGTTGGTAGGGTTTTTGCTCCGCGATACCGACAAGCCAATCTGGGTGCTTATTTCCCGAAATCAGTAGCAGATACAGCAGCAGCGCTTCAGGCATTTGAATTGGCTTATGCAGATGTGAAAGCTGCTTTTGTTTATTATTTAGAAAAATACAATCAAGGCAGACCTATCATCATTGCTGCGCATAGTCAGGGTACCACACATGGCAAGCGTTTGGTAAAAGAATTCTTTGATAGCAAGAATTTACAATCAAAACTTGTTGCAGCCTACTTAGTAGGTATTCCTGTTGAGCCTGATTGGTTTACAAACATCAAGCCTTGTTCTACTCCTGAGCAAACAGGATGTTTATTGAGTTGGAGAACGTATAAAGAAGGGTATAAACCGGAGTACGTCTTGAAAGAAAATTATCGTGCTGTGGTTACTAATCCACTGACATGGAGCAGTGTTGATACTGTTGCTGAGCGAAAAGCAAATAAAGGTGGTGTTGTTACAGGCTTTAATAGCATCGTAAAAAAAGTAGCCGCAGCAAAAAATGCATCGGGTGTATTATGGACCGGTAAGCCTCGCTTTTTTGGTAATGTATTTTTTAGAACGAAAAATTATCATGTAGGAGATTTCAATTTGTATTACATGAGTGTGCGTGAAAATGTAAGACAAAGGGTAGATGCTTATAAAAAGAAAGAGACCCCATAAATGGAGTCCCCTTTTATCGCAAAGAGTAAAGAGTTATTGTTTGATAAAACGAATGGCTTTGATAAAAACATCTCCATTAAAGGCATTCAATATATAGTTACCACTTCCTAAATCACTGAGATTAAGCGCCAGTTGTTGTAACCCTTCTGCTACATCAGCAACTACAGTTTTAGCCATATGTCCTTCCACATCCAGTACTTTCAATACCAGATTTCCGGTACGTTCCGACATTACTGTTAGGTAGCTGTCGCTTTCGATGATATTTGGTTGTAGACTCTTGATGTACATAAACCCTCCTTTTTTTCAATAAACGAAATAATGACTCAGGGGGATGTACTTATTTGACACCAAATTTGGTGCCAGTGCTGCACAAATAGGTTTCTTTCAGAAGATTTTAATGTGGGAACAACTGGTAGGGATGAATTGCCACTGAGGGCACAGAGGGGCACTGAAAAAATTTCTGTGGAATTCTGTGTTTTCAGTGGCAAAAAAAATGATTTCCTATGACTGATTCAACAACAGCTTGGTTGTAAATAATTCATAATCTTCTATACTATCAAAATCACCTTCGCTAATCAACCATTTTACTTCTGCTAATTCCCATTCCGTAGAAATTTTATAACGAAAATTCTTAGGATATTTTTCTCCGAATAGTCCGATAACATAATCTTCTTGTTCTAATATAGACTTACGTTTTTTAGGCATATTTGTAATAATAGCAGGTTTTTACTACAGCAAACTTAGCAGTTAAAATGATGACGATTTGGTATTTTTTACCATTAAACTGAGCCACTCCGCACCAGATTCTACCCTTTTTGTTTTGAAAGACCGCACCCTTTGCAATGCGTTGTATATCTAAAAAACAAACATCATGAGGTGGATTATAATACATAAAGTTATGCATGATATGATCTGCATATTCAAAAGTGAGTTTCAGCTCTACTTTTCTGTTTCGAATTTTTATACTGGCGTTTTCTGTTCCCACAAATCATGAAAAGGGAAAGATAAAATGGAGGAAGATTACAAGAACAAAGAGACGAGAATCAAGTAATGACCTACTGTATTTATACTTGATTAAATCATCAACTCAAACTTACCACTCCAACACCACCAACACCGGTCGATGATCTGATGCCATCGGTTCATCCATCACCATTGATGACTTTACTTTGAAAGGATCTTGTTTGCGGGTAAGAATATAATCAATACAACGATCCGGTCGATCAGCCGGAAAACTATTGGCTTCCGTACTTAATGATTTCCATTGCACTTGCAAAGACTTCATAAACACTGAGGTCGGATGATCATTCAAATCACCTGCTAATAGTACGGGTTTTTTAAAGTGTGCAACTTCATTAGAGATCATACTTGCTGATGCAATCCTATCTTCTTCTGTGAGTGATAAATGCGTGCAGAGAAAAAAATATTGTTCAAATTCAACCAGCAATAACACCCTTTTCTCTTCCCGTCCGGGTAAAGACAGATAGCGGAACGATAAAGGTTTTTCTTTAGACAAAACACCTACTCCATATTTACCGCCATTAAAATCAATAGCAGGCGCATACACTGCATACATTCCTGTGAGCTGAGATAAATTCTTGAGTACATCTTCCTGCTTACTTCGCTGTGTAACACTATCCAACTCCTGCAAGGCAATGACATCAGCTTTAGCACCAAGTAACACATCTGCAATACGTTGGTAACTCGTTACATTATCCAACCCCTTTCCATTACGAATATTATAACTCAACACACGTAGTTGATGGGATTGAGCAGAGGCAAAATGTGCGAGGAGAAATAAGCCTGTTGTAAAAAGGAATTTCTGTAGCATGAACAATGCGTTGAAGTGCGGATGGTTTTAGTGAGTAGTGAATAGTCAGTAGTGAGTGAACTCAAACTCACTACTGACTATTCACTACTCACTCTTCCCTAATTTCCATACACACTCAAAAACTTAATCCGCATGATCTTCAGCTGTTCCCAGGTGTAGTCATTCTCACTGAGTTCCTGTTGTGCTATTTGGAGGGAGGAGGTTTCACAATTCTTGAAATATTCAATGATCTCTTCCTGATCATATTCATCCAACCATTCATCGATCGCGTAATCCAGATTGAGTTTGGTGCCACTGGCTGCGATGGTTTCCATTTCTTCCAGTAATTCATCCAAACGCAGGTTTTTATTTCTGGCGATGGTTTCTAAAGGAATTTTCTTGTCGACATTCTGTATGATATAGATCTTATTATTGGCCTTGTTCGCCACACTCTTCATCACAAAATCATCCGGCTTCTCGATCTCGTTTTCCTCTACGTATTTAGCTACCATTTCAACGAAAGGCTTACCATATTTCAATGCTTTACCCTTACTCACACCCTGACATTTCTCCAACTCCTGTAAAGTGGTTGGATACAGTGTAGCCATATCCTGCAAAGAGGTTTCCAAGAAGATCACAAATGGAGGCAGGTTCTTTTTCTTGGCTTCTTTCTGACGCAACTCTTTCAACATTTCAAAGAGTTTGTCATCTGCCGCAGCACCTGTTTGTGTACCACCTTCTCCTTCTTCATCATCGGCGTTGGCATCTTCAAACAAATTGTTCAATACGATTTTGAAAGAAGCAGGCTTCTTCAAAAACTTCTCTCCTTTTTCGGTGATTTTCAACAAGCCATACTCTTCGATATCTTTTCTGATCAGGTTCTCCAACATCATTTGTCTGATCAGACTATTCCACAAATGCAGCTCTTTATCCTTTCCAATACCAAACACTTCTAACTGATCGTGTCTGAACATGCCGATTTGTGGTGTGAGTTTTCCAACCAATACATTGATGACATAATCTGTTACAAATCTTTCATCCAATGCTTGAATGGTTTTCAATACCTGAACCACTTCTTCTTTCACTTCGATCTTCTCTTTCGGATTGCGACAGTTATCGCAATTGCCACAATTCTTTTCTTCCCAGGTCTCACCGAAATAATGCAACAATATCTTTCTTCTACAAACAGAGCTTTCTGCGTAGGCAACTGTTTCATCAATCAGCTGTCCACCCACTTCTCTTTCACTCAATGGTTTATCACGCATCAAATGCTCAAGCTTTGCTACGTCTTTGTGTGAATAGTAAAGTACACAGATACCTTCCAGTCCATCTCTTCCTGCTCGACCTGTTTCCTGATAATAGTTTTCGATTGACTTTGGAATATTGAAGTGTATCACAAAACGGATATCCGGTTTATCAATACCCATTCCAAATGCAATCGTAGCAACGATCACCTGCACATCTTCATTCAAAAATTGATCTTGTCTATCAGCACGCAGTTTCTGATCCAGTCCTGCATGATACGCCACAGCCTTGATGTTGTTGGCTACCAATAATTCTGCTAACTCTTCTGTTGTTTTGCGGTTCAGTGTATAAATGATACCGCTCTTTCCTTTATGTTGGCTAATGAATTTTACAATGTGTTTTACCGTCTGATCTTTTTTGATCTTGGGTTGGATCTCATAATAAAGATTGGTACGATTGAAAGATGAGATCAAAATATTCGGTTCGCGTAAGCCCAGATTCTTTACAATATCACTTTGCACTTTAGGTGTAGCCGTTGCCGTTAATGCGATTACAGGTACATCAGGATTGATGATATCCATCATTTCACGCAAGCGACGGTACTCCGGTCTGAAATCATGTCCCCATTCAGAGATACAGTGTGCTTCATCCACAGCGAAGAAAGAGATCTTGAGATCGCGGAAATATTCCAGGTTTTCTGCCTTGGTCAATGTTTCAGGAGCTACATATAACAGTTTGGTTTTACCGCTATCAAGGTCTTCCTTAACTGCTTTGATTTGTCCTTTATTGAGTGAAGAATTCAGAAAATGCGCTACATCATCTTTTTCACTATACCCTCTCACCAGATCTACCTGATTTTTCATTAAGGCGATCAAGGGAGAAACAATGATGGCACAGCCATCCAAGATCATCGCGGGAAGTTGGTAACATAAACTCTTTCCGCCACCTGTAGGCATGATGACAAATGTATCTTGTCCACTTAACAGACTTCTAATCGATTTTTCCTGTGTTCCTTTGAATTCACGGAAGCCAAAATAGGTTTCCAGAGCGCCATGGATATCGTACTGACTTCCTTTCAGGGCCACAGGACCAGTTCTTTTCCCGACCTTGATGGGGGGTCTCTCTTTCGCCGCTGCTTTTTTCGCCGGGGTTTTCTTTGTAGTTGTTGCCATGTATTTACGATAGGTTTTCCGCACCTGCGGAGCCGGTTATAGTCATATAAGATACCTCTTTTCTCCGGAATTTTCACTTAAATTTTGCCCATTGGCGCAGAGGAAGTGTTTCCGGCGGAACCGGTCAAAGGTGCACTTTTGAGTCTTTTTCAAAAGGACGGCGAAATTAACGAAGAATGGGATGATTACACACACTTTGCTGTTAAAGTTTACCTTTGTGCAGCATGAAAAAAACGATCCTAGAAACAGCCCTCTCCACCATACAGCTCGAAGCGGCATCTGTTGCCGGATTATCGACGTTCATTGACGATTCTTTTGCTAAGATCATCGACATATTAGCCCATTGTAAAGGCAGGATTGTGATCAGTGGCATTGGTAAAAGTGCCATCGTAGCGCAAAAGATCGTAGCCACGCTTAATTCTACCGGCTCCCCATCTTTATTCATGCATGCGGCAGATGCCATTCATGGTGATTTGGGTATGATACAAAAAGATGATGTGGTGATCTTGATCAGCAAAAGTGGTGAGAGTCCTGAGATCAAAGTGTTGGTTCCCCTTATCAAGAACTTTGGTAACACTTTGATTGGTATGGTGGGTAATACGCAAAGTTTTCTGGCACAGTCTGCTGATCATGTATTGAACACAACCGTAAGTAAAGAAGCTTGTCCGAATAATTTAGCCCCAACCAGTAGCACTACTGCACAAATGGTGATGGGTGATGTACTGGCTGTTTGTTTGATGGAATTGAATGGTTTCTCCGGACATGATTTTGCAAAGTATCATCCGGGTGGTAATCTTGGAAAGAGATTGTATCTACGAGTTGCTGATCTATGTGCCAATAATGAGCAGCCAAAAGTACGACCACAAGCTTCTTTAAAAGAGGTGATTGTTGAAATAACAGAAAAGAGATTGGGTGTAACTGCAGTGGTCAGTGATAAAGATGAAGTGATAGGTATCATTACTGATGGTGATCTAAGAAGAATGTTGGAAAAAACCAATGACCTGAGTCATATTACAGCTGCTGATATTTTATCTAAAAATCCTAAAACTATTGAACCCTCTATGCTGGCTGTAGAAGCGCTGGAAGTATTAAGAGAAAACGATATCAGTCAACTACTCGTAACAGAAAACGGAAAGTATCTGGGTATTTTACATATTCATGATTTGGTAAGAGAAGGAATCATTTAAAGAGTCAAGTGACGGGAGTACAAGCTACAAGTGAGAAATATCATTAAGATAAATAGTTGGATTAATAATTAGCCTGTAATATTGCACCGTCTATTCAGGGATTAAAAAGAATGTGAATGAATCAACATCACTATGTAGCGATCATGGCCGGGGGAATTGGTAGTCGTTTCTGGCCTATGAGCAGAACGGCTTATCCAAAACAGTTTTTAGATATTTTACATACCGGTAAATCATTGCTGCAATGGACTTATGAACGTTATGCAGCGTTTATCCCTAAAGAAAATATTTTCATTGTTACTTCTGATGAATATGTTTCTATTGTTCATCAGCAACTTAAGCAACTTCCTGTAGAAAATATTCTTGCTGAACCTAGCCGTAAAAATACAGCTCCTTGTATCGCTTATATCTCCTTCAAATTAGCTCAAAAAGATCCGGAAGCTTCGCTTATTGTTGCGCCGAGTGATCATATGATTCTCGACAATGAAGCATTTAAAAGCATCACCTTAAAAGCGCTTGATTTTGTGAGTCATATTAAGTCGCTGGTAACCTTAGGTATTACACCTACACACCCGAATACAGGTTATGGTTATATTCAGCATGATAGCATGACGGTAGCAGAAGGGATTTATAAAGTGAAGACCTTCACGGAAAAACCCAATCTTGAGCTTGCCAAAACCTTTATTAGTAGTGGAGACTTTCTATGGAATGCGGGCATCTTTGTTTGGCAAGTAAAAAATGTTCTCAAAGCTTTTGAACAATACCAACCTGAGATGTTTGAGTTGTTTGATACGGAGAAAGCCAATTTCAATACATCGCAAGAAAAAGCTGCCATTGAACGTATCTATCCACTCTGTACCAATATTTCCATTGATGTAGCCATCATGGAAAAGGCTGATAACGTGTATGTAATTCCATCTTCTTTTGGATGGAGTGATCTTGGAACCTGGAACAGCGCCTATGATAATCTTGAAAAAGATTATCTCGGAAACGCTGTTGCCAGCGATAATGTGATTGTTATTGATGCTACCAAGTGTATGGTATCTGCCCCTAAAGAAAAATTATTGGTACTACAGGGATTGGATGATTTCATAGTTGTAGATACCAAAGATGTTTTACTGATCTGTCAGAAAGACAAAGAGCAATCCATTAAAGAATACGTTGCTGAGGTGAAAAGAAATAAAGGAGATAAATATCTCTAGTGGTTTGCTTTAAAAAACTAACAACCAATCGCTTCTGAAAATTTGTTATCCAGAGATGCAGGGTATTCGTTAGATTTGGCGTAACCTGTTTATTGTAACAGGCGTTATTCGATTTCGTAAAATGCCAGAGATGAAAACCGTAATTACCGGAACAGGAAGTTATATCCCACCACACATTAAGACCAACAGAGATTTTACTATACAGGATTTTTACACGGAAGATCATGAGCGCATCGTTGCTGCTCCCAATGATATCATCGATAAATTTCGTGACATTACGGGTATCGAAGAAAGAAGATATGTAGGTACTGAATTCAATGCCTCAGATATGGCACTCATTGCTGCGAAACATGCCATTGAAGATTCCGGTATTGATCCTGAAACTCTTGATCAAATTATTGTTGCGCATAACTTCGGTAATGTGGTTAAACATACGATTCAAACCGATGTTCTCCCTGCCTTGGCATCTCGTGTGAAACAAGGTTTACAAATTCAAAATCCATCTTGTGTAGCTTATGATATTTTATTTGGTTGTCCGGGTTGGATTCAGGGCGTGATACAAGCGGATGCTTATATCAAAGCCGGCATAGCCAAAAAATGTCTTGTTATTGGAACTGAAACTTTAAGTCGTGTGATTGATCACTATGATCGCGATAGTATGATATTCAGTGATGGCGCAGGTGCATGTATCATTGAAGCCAAAGAAAGCGATAGTGGTATCCTATCTGCTAGTGTGCAAAGTCATTGTGTGGATGAAGCTTATTACCTGTATATGGGTAAATCCAATTTCCCCGAATCAGATCCTCGCATCCGTTATATCAAAATGAAAGGCAGAAAAGTATATGAGTATGCCATTAAGAATGTACCGGCTGCTATGAAAGACTGTTTGGATAAAGCAGGGATACATGTAACAGAAGTAAAAAAGTTCTTCCTGCATCAAGCCAATGAAAAAATGGATGAGGGATTCATTAAAGTACTTTATAAGCTTTATGGATTAAAGGAAGTACCTGCAGGTGTAATGCCGATGAGTATTCATAAATTAGGTAACAGTTCAGTAGCTACCATTCCTACTTTGTATGATCTTGTAAAACGTGGCATATTAGATGATCATTCCTTACAAACAGGTGATATTGTGATGTTCGCTTCTGTTGGTGCGGGAATGAATATCAATGCTGTATGCTACAGAGTTTGATCTTAAAAACACAATTCAAAGGTTTTAAAAAAATCCCATAAAGCCTGACCTGCATGAACATCAAGATTGAAGCCGCCCAAAGCTGTTTGATTGGGTAGCAACACACCAGGCCATGTATGGCCTCCACCATTTACACGATAGAACTTTACCTTGCTCGAACAGTTTCCATTTACATACTCAAAAACTGTTACGGTCGTTTGATCTGTAATATCCTTATCTGGCAGTTGTTGCGGAGATAGTGTTGTTGTACACTTATTATGATTCACCCAAAACTGCACAGAAGATTCAACACCCATTACCGAAGCCCCAGGCATGAGCCCGCCTTGATAAGGCACCAATGGATCTGCAGTACCAAAAACATATAGCATAGGTAAAGCCCTGATAGGAGCCCCACTTGTAAGATATGATTGTGGTAATGTTGCGCCCAATACACCAAAAGCTGCGAACTGAGTATTTTTTTCAAATGCTATTCTTTGTGTGAGAAACCCTCCATTTGAAAACCCAGATAAGTATACTTTCGAAGATTGAATTTTATACTTTGATTTAAAATGAGTTACCAATTGATCGATAAAACCTACATCATCAATTCCTAACTGATCAGGTGCTAGCCCTCTGCCATCTGCCCAAACATAATTAGTAGGACCAGATTCAAAAAAAGCCTCAGGATATGCGATGATAAATCCATTGTCTTTCGCAATCTGATTCAACCCTGTAAAAATTTGCGCAGACATTAGATTGCCGTTTCCTCCATGCAAAAAAACAACAAGAGGATATTGTTTTACACCATCATACCCATCAGGAAAAGACACGTAGTATTTGCGCTGCCGTGATTGATATTCAATGGTTCCATAGTCAGAATCTAATTTCTTGGAAATAGCAGGAGGTCTCTTACAAGAACATAACAACGCAACCAATATCATACTGAAGACTATCCGCATGTAATGAGTTTTAGATATAGACATAAGATATCTATGACCGTTTAAACGTTGCCTTAAAAAATTCTTGACTTTTATTCATGATAAATACTACGTTTCCCTGAAAGCATGTATGAAAGCAAGCAGACGATAATCATGTAAAAAAGTGATTCCATACCAAACAACTCAGCAGACATCACAATACAAGCCAAAGGAGCTTTAGTAGCTCCGGCAAATACTGCCACAAAGCCCAACCCTGTCAGCAATGATAAAGGCAATGGAATCCAGATGGATAAAACATTCCCTAAAAGAGCCCCAATAAAAAACAAAGGTGTTACTTCTCCACCCTTAAATCCTGCTGACAACGTGAGAATGGTGAGCAACATTTTTAAAGCGAAATCATACAGTTCCATTTGCTCACTAAACGATTGGACGATCACCGGTATCCCCAGTCCCATATATTTACTATTGCCGATCCACCAAAAAAGTAACACAACAATTACACCTCCAATGAGTGAACGAAGCGGAGAATAAGGTATCAGGTTTTTGTATTGTTGTGATGTAACATGCATAAGTTGTGTAAACACAAAAGCACAAGCTCCAAATGCTACTCCGGCTAATGCTATATATCCAATGTTCATCCATGAAATAGATGGAATGATATCAACAATATAAAGTGTATGGGGAATACCCCAGGCTCTTGTTATCAAATCAGCAACTATTGCTGACATGAAAGTGGGAAGTATTGAATGATAACTGAGTTTACTTCTTCTATTGATCTCTAAAGCGAAAATAAATCCTGCCAATGGTGTTCCGAACACAGCACCAAAACCTGCTGCAATGGAGGCGATCAATAAGGTGTTTCGTTCTTGTTCACTTAATCGAAAGAGCTTACTAAATTGATCAGCAATGGCTCCAGACATTTGTAATGCGGTACCTTCTCTTCCTGCAGAGCCACCAAATGCGTGTGTAAGCAATGTACCTACATAAACAAAAGGCGCCATGATCCATGGAATGGTCTTTTGCTGTGGATCTTGAATCGTTTTAAGCAATAACTTATTACCTGCTTCAGCTTCTTTACCATAGTGATGGTACATCCAGCTTACACAAAAACCAGCCAGTGGTAAAAAGATAATGATCCATACATGACTTTCACGATAATCTGTGATAAGATCCAAAGTATACAGAAACAAAGCGGCTGCAGATCCGGAAGAAAGACCGATCAAGACACATAAGAGAACCCATTTCAACAGTTGCTGAAACAATGAAAAGTTATTTGTAGTAGGAGCTTGTGATACTGACATAAAATCCTGATTTAAATGTACTCAACATTTATTGATCAGGCGCCATCAGCTTTTTAGGGCGGTTCAATTAGGAAGACACCATTTCCTTTGAAATAAAGTTTGTAAAGATAAAATTTTCACTTTACAAATTGTGCTTTAAGCTTTTGGAAAGTTTCGAAACTTTCTTAAGAGTTGTATCCTCTGTTACAATATTAATACTACACGCATATTTTTTTAAAATGGCAAATCATCCCACGGATCTTTTATACTTTCAGTTTTTATTCTTTCATCAAATTTACTTTCTGTATCTTCTATAAATTTTATAGAATTAATAATGTTGTTAAAAATAAAAAGGCTTTCTCTGTAATTCAATATGTTGTTGTCGTGTGCAAAACTTTTATTATTTCTCACATCGTTAAACGCTTCAAGAATACTAATTGAAGATTTTAATATTCGTTCAGACATTATTGTGTCCAGCAAATTATTTGAAGTTAAATGCTTAATATATTTACCAAACACCGAATGAAGAGGTTCGTCTTTATTAATCTGAATATCATGTTTTTCACAAAGTTGTCTTGCATATTTGAAAACGTATGTATGTAGCCTATCTAATGCGGTTTCTGGTTGATTTTTTTCAAGTGCTTCCCTTAAAATTTTTGCTAGTAAATTAAAATTGTCATCTTTTGTGTCGGCTTGTAATACGTTAATATTTTCAACTGGCGTGTCCAGATTTAATCTTTGTGCAATTTTAACACATTCTACATAAGTATCGTTGTCTTGTGTTGACACTTCTCTACTATAAAGTTGATTTTGTGTTTTCCAATATTCCAGCATAGCCAAAGTAAGTTTACCAACTAAATAGTTTGATTCCTTTTCCCAAAATGCTCTTAACCGATTAGCTTTTGAGCCACTAGCATAAGAATACTTTTCTTCATAAATATTTATTCTTGTATTTTCTAAAATAAACTCGTTGAATGTTCTGTTAGAGAAGTCTAAAACATAGCCACTCCCCATGCCAAAAAATTTTTCTAGTCTCAGTTTTTCAATACTCGTCAAGTCTGCCATACAATTTGTTTAAAATGAAGCATAACTAACGAATTTACAAAAGTGTTACACACCGGTAACACTTTCGTCAATTTTCCATGTAACTGATTATAAAACAAGCTTATAAGAAAGCTCTCATCAATCACGAAACTTATCAGGATCAAACGAAATAAAATAAAGATCCTCTTTCATTCGAGTACCGGATCTATCCTGACGCGCAAAATACAATCGCTTTTCTTTAGCATGATAAAAGGGACAAAACTCTGCCATCGATGAATTGATGGGACTACCTAGATTTTTGGGTGTTGTCCAAGTACCATTTTTATTAAAACTGATATATAAATCTACTTCCCCCAATCCCTTTGGATCAGAAGAAAAGTAGATCAAAAAACTTTCATCAGCAGCTATGAAGGGATTTGATTCTCGATGATCTATCGTATTCACAGGTGCTCCTATATTTTCCGGATTTTGGTATATGCCATTCACCAATCTCGAAACATAGATATCCGAATTACCTTGCTTATTCTCATTTTCTTTCATGAAATAAATATGTCCGGATGTAGTGATGGAAGCATACGATTCAGATACATCTGTATTGATGATATTACCCAAATGATAAGGAGCTGACCAGCCTTTTGCAGTTCTTTTAACAGCCCAAATATCAAATCCGGTTCTGTTGGGCTGATCGGGAACAGGACGTGTAGATTGAAAAAGCACTTGTTGTCCATCCGGACTAAATACCGGATCAATATCTTTCCATGCAGCTGTTGTTGTAGAAAAGGAAGCAATCACAGGTTCTTGCCACACACCGTTTATCTTTTGCGATTCTTTAATAATCAAAGTATCTCTTCTACCATTCGACTCTACCCATAAAGCAGTATTACCATCGGGCGAAATGGTTAAACCAAAAACACCGCCGTTGGAAATTTTGCCCGGCTCAAACTTTATGGGTGCTTTTTGAGCGAAGAGAAAGAAAGGGAAACAAAGTGATACAATAACAAGAACAGGTTTCATGTCACAGGTTTTACTTATGGAAATAAATCAATTCCGATAGTTTAAAACTGTGAAATATGGATGATTGGTAATTACAAGATACAACAGGCTTAATTGTGTATATAAGCAATCTGTTTGCAAGCTAACTGCAATAAAAAAGGAAGTACCTCATTTGTACTTCCTTATAAAGAATAGTGATGTTGTAATTAAATTACATCTGCTACCGGGAAATCGATTTCAAATTCAGTCAGGTTGTGTATATAATTACTGATGATTTTATCACCTACTACAATAACTACATCAATCAAATTCGCTTCAGTATAACCTGCGTTGAAGAAATTGTTTTTACTTTCTTCAGTTGCTTTTCCACGATTCGTTACTACAGATGCTGTGAATTTTGCCAATGCATCTAATTTACTGTCAAAAGAAGCAGTTCCTTTTCTGATCTCCAGAATTTGCTCATCAGTAAACCCATTCATTTTACCAATAACCGTATGAGCAGACTGGCAATAGCGGCAACCATTGATTTGACTGGTTACGAGATTGATGACTTCTCTTTCTTTGGCTCTTAAAGAACTTTTACGGTTTTGTAAGGTGAGATAATCGCCTAATGCTGTTTCACTTTTAGCAAAATAAGCATACAGATTAGGAACAAAGCCTAGTCCCTTTTGCAGGTTATCAAAAAGAGATTGATTTGTTTCAGAAACTTCTGCTTTGGTTGGAATCGTAAAGATTCGTGTTGTGGTCGTTGACATGGTATGTTGTTTTAAAATTGTTTGTCATGATTGACAGAACAAAATTGCAACGACCTGTAAAGTATAAAAATGACCTAGTTTAGGAAATAAGGTTGATCTAGATCAACTTTTTTTGGAAGCTTTCTTATTTCTGATCCTTGATAAAAACTCTGTTGTGATTCCTAAATAAGAAGCCAATGCATACTGGGGAACCCTTTCAGCGATTTGAGGATATTTCTCCATGAAACGATCGTATCGTTCTTCTGCTGTTTGTGTAAGATTAGAGATGATGCGTTGTTGCATGAAAGCAGCAGTTCGCTCTGCCCTAATTCGAAAGAAAGTTTCAAACTTATGGTTGGATTGTTTCAGCATTTGTTCTTTTTCATAAGAGATCTCCAGAATGATACTGTCTTCCAATGCGATCACAAACATGGTAGCAGGCTTTTGTAAGATATAACTGTTATAATCCGTGATCCACCAGTCTTCAATTGCAAAAGCAATGGTACTATCTTGGCCATGATCATCTACCACATAAGCCCTGAAGGCGCCTTTCACTACATAGTTTCTATTCTTAACAATGAAATTCGGTTGAACAATAAACTGACGTTTTTTGATCTTCACCTCTTTAAAAGATTCAGCAAATATTTCTGCTTCTTGATCTGTTAGATCAATGGTTCTTTTAATGTATTGGATAGTGAGGTTCTTATTCATCATTTCATCGATTGAGATTCAAAATCATTTTCAATTTTTATTATCATTGATTCGCTGATACTTTTAAATCGCTGAAATATCCTTCTGTACCTACATCAACAAATAAACCAATACCACCTGAAGCTGTTGCGCCATGTTTAAGATCATTCACAATTAAAGATGGATATTGATGGTCATTCAAATATAGCTTTGCATGATTGCCCTTCACAACGATCTTCATATTAATCCATTCATTCAAGCCCATGTCTGCATATGACTCATACTTTTCCGGTGATTCTTTTCTTAATCTTGAAAATTTATAATCTGGAAAAGAAAAGTATTGTATAGAATGATTGCGTCTTATTTGATCATCAGCCCTTCCATTGGTAGGGCGTATATAAATACTTTCAAACTTTGAATTGTTTTTGTCAATTCTAAACGCCAGTCCAATAAATCCACGATCTGTTGGAGAAGCAGTAGGTAAAAGTCTACTCAATACTTTTACTTCAATGACACCATCTGTAAAGTCAATATTTTTAATGCGTACAAAAGTGGGCTCATCCGCTTCTTTGACTGTTGAATCTTTAATAACTTTTATTACATCTTTACTATCCAGCTTATCAACTGTCATGTAAACCTTATTAGGAATCAGATTAGTTATATCTAATTTGACTTGTTGACTAATGATCTGATTAGATATGAATAGCAAAGATAAAAGTCCTAATATCCGCATTTAAATAGCTTTATGGTGAAACATTATATTTCTATAATAAGCAAGATAAGTATTAAGTTCCCCAACAAAAAACGCCCCATCCTAAAATGAGGCGTTCAAAAATCTCACCCCTTTAGGGGCAGGGGTATTAGTAACCCCTTACATTCTTCCCTTCAATAAAATTCAAAAATGCTTTATTCACTACTTTGTTACCACCCGGTGTTGGGTAGTTACCTGTGAAGTACCAGTCACCGGTGTTGGTCGGACAACTATCATGTAAGTCTTCAATGGTTTGATAGATCACTTCTACCGGTATATTGACTTCTGACGGCGTGATGAGTTGTGCAATTTTATTGGAGATCTCTTCAGTGGTAAATGGTTTGTATACCTGACGTACAACATTCTCTGTATGCAGCTGTCCCGTGCGTATGAGTTCCTTTATTTTTTCATGCACTTCTATGAGTACATGTTCCATATTTCGCTCTTTCAACAAAGCGATCGCGGCACGGAAAGCAATGAAATCGCCGAGTTTACTCATATCAATTCCATAGCAATCAGGATAACGGATCTGTGGTGCTGAAGAAACGACGATGATTTTTTTAGGTTTCAATCGTGCCAACATGCGTACAATACTTTCTTTCAAAGTTGTACCACGTACAATACTATCATCGATCACGACTAATGTATCTTCTCCCGGACGCACTGTACCATAGGTTACATCATACACGTGCTGTACCATTTCATTACGATTGGCATCTTCGGTAATGAACGTACGCAGTTTCACATCTTTGATCGCGATCTTTTCTTGTCTGATCTTACGCGTGATCATCTCTTCCAATTTATCCGGCGTAAAATCATTGCCCCAACTGAGAATACGTTCTACTTTGATCTTGTTCAGGTATTCTTCCATGCCTTTTACCAATCCATAAAAAGCAACTTCTGCCGTATTCGGGATATAAGAGAAAATCGTATTCTTCAGATCATTATTAATGCGCTCTAGTACTGTCTGACTCAAATGATGACCCAATGCAATTCTCTCGCGATAAATTTTCTCATCACTACCGCGTGAAAAATAAATGCGCTCAAAACTACAAGCCCTTCTTTCTTTAGGTTCTAATATCTGCTCAATGCTATAGTTACCTGCATCATCTACAATAATGGCTTTACCCGGCATCAGTTCCATCACTTCATTCTCACCCACATTAAAAGTTGTTCTGATGGCTGCACGCTCACTGGCTGCAACAATCACTTCATCATTGATATAATAATAAGCGGGACGAATACCATGTGCATCACGCATCACAAAACTGCTGCCGTTACCTAACAGACCACCAATGGTATAACCACCATCAAACAAAGGCGTTGCTTTCTGTAATACATTTTTCAGGTCTGCTGCATTGGGATGCAGTTCATCTTCTTTCGCCAGAAAATGATGAATCACTTCCATCATGGCAGCAAGGTCGCTTTGTTTTTGGAAATCACCCGGACTCATATTGATTAGATCAAATAACTCATCGGTATTCACCAGATTAAAGTTTCCGGCAAGTGCAAGGTTTTTACCCGGCATCAAGTCTCTTTTAATAAAAGGGTGACAGAACTCTACATTGTTCTTTCCTTGAGTACCGTAACGAAGGTGTCCGAGTAAGAGTTCTCCGAGGAATGGAAGATGTCCTTTCATCAATCCCGGATGTAGTTTGATATCTGGCTGGTATTTTTCCAGTTCTTGTACTTCCTGTCCAATCTTAAAGAAAATATCTGCGATCGGTTGCGGTGCATTGCTGCGCATTCGATGCAGGAAGGGATTTCCCGGCTCTGTATTCAGTTTCACAGCGGCGATTCCGGCACCGTCTTGTCCACGGTTATGCTGTTTTTCCATCAGGAGGTACAGCTTATTGAGGCCATAGGTTACCGTACCATGTTTCTGTAAATAATAGGAGAAGGGTTTCCGGAGTCGAATATAGGCAAGCCCACATTCGTGTTTGATCTCGTCGCTCATGTTATGATTTAAAAAGAAGTGGCGAAGTTAACAACTCCGCCACGTTTTATAAAGTTAATTGTAAGCCGTACTTAATTCCGGTCTTAAGGTCTCTGCCAACCATAGGAACTCATTGGTAAACAGGTCAATAGACTTGCTGAAAGAAGTATCTGTGAGCTCACCTGCTTCATTGAATTTCTTGTCTACAAACGGTGTCACCAGCATATATGGTGAAGCAATTCCAAATAATGCCGGCACCAACAACAGCAATTGCTGACTCGCCCTCATACCACCCATAGCTCCAGTTGATGCTGTTACCAGCCCAAAAGGCTTATGTGCTTGTTTAGGAAAATGGTCCATCAGGTTCTGTAAGGCGGGTGAATAGCTGCCATTATATTCCGGTGTTACCAGAATAAAAGCATCCGCAGCAAACATTCTTTCTGCCAATGGCTTGAATTCTTCCGGGGTATTTTCAACAGAAGAAAATACATGCTCCAATAAAGGCAGTTTCCAATCACGTACATCAATGATATTCACTTGATGAGACGTATGTTGACTCAAATGTTTTTGTAAGAACAATGCTAATCTATATGTAACACTGTTTGTTCTCGGACTTCCTGAGATAATTTCTATGTTCATGTTTTGCAAGTTTGGGGAGGGTAGCCGATGGCTTATAGTTCATTGCATATAGCTAATGTGCTTCTATTTGCCATGATCTATAGGCTATACCCTCTAATGATTAATCGGCACTTCTATAACAATAAAGCGGCTCTCCTGTTCAGTATGCAAGGTAATTTCATGGGTGTCCCAGATACCCAGAGCGTCTCTTTTGTTGAGGATTGTTCCGTTTATCGTAAGTGAACCATCGATCACGAATATGTATACACACTTGTTCAAGGGAGGAAATGCATAATTGATCTTTCGTTGCGCATCAAAATAACCCAAGCTCAATTTTGCATTCTGATTGATCCAGCAGTGTGTGATACCTTCTTCATTACTAACGATGGTGGTCAGTTGATTTTTTCTTTTTGCTTCCGGAAAATATCTTTTCTGGTAACGTGGTGTGATATTTTGCAATTTAGGCTCGATCCATATTTGTAAGAACTGTACATCTTCATCACCAATATTATGTTCTTCATGTCTTAAACCTGTTCCCGCGCTCATGATCTGCACCCAATCTTTCTCTACTACTTCTGCATAACCCATCGTATCCTTATGATTCATTTTTCCTTGCAGCATCACACTGATGATCTCCATATTGGTATGCGGATGCAAACCAAATCCACCGCCTGATTTTACTACATCATCATTGAATGTGTGCAATAATCCAAATCCTTTGCGAGATGGATCTTGATAAGAAGAGAAACTAAAAGAAAAATTACTGATGAGCCAGCCGATATCTTTCAATCCTCTTGCTGTTGCGGGAAAAAATGTTGTTTTCATATGATTCTTTCTCTGCGTACCTCTTGTTTCTCATGTTCTCTGCGGTTCATTTTTACCGCAGAGAATATGGGAAGTGGAGGTGGCGCGGATTTTTTTTAGTTGATAGAACTGTTTACTTCTATTGCGCCGCTTAATGTTTTGGATACAGGACAAAGTTTAGCGATCTGTAATAACCGATCTTTCTGTTCCTGATCCAGGTCACCCTTCAGTTGGATGTTGCGACTGAAAACCGTTTTCCCATCGATCCTTTCCAAACCAACTGTTACATCTATTGCTTCTACCGGCCATTGTTTCCGGTCTGCATACATCCGAAGGGTAATGGCAGTACAACTAGCCAACGCAGCTTCCAACAATTCATCAGGTGCAGGAGCTAGATCCGTTCCTCCTTGTACTGCAGGTTCATCCGCACCAAATACATGCCTTCCGTTCTCCAAACGAACCTGATACTTTGTGGTGGTGATGTTGGCTTTTGTCATACTGGGTATGTTTTATGTGAATGGTGAATGGTCAATTGTGAATGACTATTTTGAATGAATCATACAAATCCTATTCACAATTGACCATTCACAATTCACGACTACGCTTGCTTAATCATCTGAACCGCTAAGTGCAATTTCACTTCATCGCTTACTACAACTCCACCTGCCTCAGTTACTGCACCCCAGCCTAAACCGAATTCTTTACGGTTGATCTTTCCATTGATCTCGAATCCGGCTTTGTGCTGACCCCAAGGATCTACCATGGTACCACCGAACTCTACTGCAAGATCGATGGTTTTTGTTACATCGCGGATGGTAAGATCACCGGTAAGGGTGTATGCATCATCACTTTTCTTTGTCAAACTTTTTGAAACGAAAGTTAGTTTAGGGAATTTTTCTGCTGCGAAGAAATCATCACTCTTCAGGTGACCATCACGTTGTTCGTTATTGGTATTCACACTGTCGATATCTGCTTCAAAAGAAATTTTCGCATCGCTGAAATCAGCTGCTTCAGATTCCATGGTAGCATCAAATTTGGTAAAGCTACCGGTTACATTGGTGATCATCAGGTGTTTTACCTTGAATGTGATCTCACTGTGTGCTGCGTCGATTTTGTAAGTTGCCATTGTTTGTGGTTTTTATATTGCTAATTGTTGATGGCTTATTGCCGATTGTTTTTATTAATTGCCACTGAGGGCACTGAGTTACACTGAATTTTTTATCATGCTCAAATGATTGTCATCCTGAGCATAGCGAAGGACTACTCTTCAATTAACACCCCCATCTTCCCCAACTGATAATCACGGAAGGCTTCCATGAGTTCGGTTTGATTGTTCATTACAAACGGACCATGAGAGGCTACGGGTTCATTGAGTGGTTCTCCTGTTCCGATGAATACGATGCTGTCTTCCAATGCTTCTAATTCAAAACCTTCACCATCGTTTTGAAAGACTGCCACATATTTCCCTTCTACTTCACTATCGCCTATGACTTGTACTTTTCCTTGAAGTACATAGATAAAAGCGTTGTGTGATGACGGAATCTGAAAAAAATATTTACCCCCCTTTTGAAAAGTTGCTGTAAAAGTGTTCACATCAGAGAGTGTATGAATTTTACCTGTCGTATCACCCAACTTGCCTGCAATCACATTGATCTGCACCAATCCATCTGCAGTATTGATCTTAGGAGTATCGTCTGCTGTGAGCGGTTGATAGGAAGGTTGATCCATTTTATGTTTCGCAGGTGTATTCACCCATAACTGAATGAGTTCTTGTCTACCGCCGATCTCATGAATATCTGCCGGTGGTCTTTCACTATGGATCATACCCATTCCGGAATTCATCCATTGTGTACCACCTGCATATACCACATTATCGTTTCCTCTGCTATCGCGATGATGAACACCTCCTTTGAAAATAAAACTCACGGGAGAGAACCCACGATGTGGGTGAGGACCTACACCTGCGTGTTTAACATCTACATGTGTAGGCACTTTGATATCTGCATGATGCAACAATAAAAATGGATCGATGCTTTCGGCCTTGGCGGAAGGGAATGGTTGTCTGATAGGCATCCCGCCCATATCCATGGGTGTTGCGTATAAAATACTTTTAATGGTTCTGTTCTTGTTCATCTTATGCCTCCTCTAATTTCATCGGTACATCGATCAATAAAACTTCAGCATTGCTATTGGCAGTGATATTGATTGTCTCTGTTTCCCAAATTCCCAATCCATCTCTTGCATCTAGTTGCTCTCCATTGATGGTTACTTGTCCGCCAATGATAAAAGCATACACGCCATTTTCTTTTCGTTTGATCTGGTAAGTTTTTTCAACGCCTGCTTCCAGATTAGCCAGAGAAAACCATGCATCTTGATTGATCCATACTGCGTTCTCATCATCCGGCGCAACCACAGTTAATACCTGGTTCAAACGATCTTCGGGTTTGAAAGATTTTTGCTGATAAAGTGGCTCTATATTTTTCACTTTGGGAAATACCCAGATCTGTAAAAATTTTACTTCTTTATCATGATTGGCATTGGTTTCACTGTGTGCAATACCGCTACCTGCGCTCATGATTTGTACGTCATGCTGACGAATGATCTCGTCTCTACCCGTTGTGTCTTTGTGATGCAGGTCGCCTGATAAAGGAATGGAAACGATCTCCATATTATCGTGCGGATGTTTAGAAAACCCCATGCCACCTTTCACAGTATCATCATTCAATACACGAAGTGCACCAAAATGAATACGATCCGGACTATAATAATGACCAAAGCTGAATGTGTGGTAACTGTTCAGCCAACCAAAACTGGCATGTCCCCTTGTGTTTGCTTTGTGAAGTATTGTTTTCATAATCTATGTTTTGAATACATGTATATACACGTATTTGTTCAAAAAAATATCAACTTTCTTTTTCTCTTACTTTTTCCAGTAAGCTATTGATCGATGAAGCTTCTGACTCACTGATGGTCATCACTTCATCAAAAATGGTATTGATGCGTTGGGTACTGGCTTCCAGTACTGCAATACCGCTTTGTGTAAGTGAGATCACCGTTTCTCTTTTATCTGCTTCAGAAGTGGCACGCTTCACCAGCTTCTTGATCTCCAATCTATCAATGATCCTAGGAACATTAGAATTTTTCTCAATCATTCTGCAAGCAATGTCTTTCACACAGATCAATTCAGGATGTTTCCCTTTCAATATTCTTAATACATTGTATTGCTCATGTGTTAAGCCAAACTCTTTCAATTCTCTGCTCATCACTGTCTTTAACCACCAGGCCGTATACAATATGTTTAATCCTGCCTTATGCACTTCATTCTTGAATCTGGTACTTTGTATGGCTTGTTCCAATTTCACAACACAAATATATGTATATACATTGAATTAAAAAAATAATTTTTGTTTTTTGTTATAATGTGTTGATTTGCAATTATTTAATTCAAAATTAAAAAATAAAAATAATAGATGTACCTACAAAAAGAGAGCGGATCAGGTACTGATCCGCTCTCGTATATCTTGCTTCTTGTATCTTTCTTGTCCCTTGAACCTTCCTTCTTGATTCTTCCTACTATTAGTTTTTACGATCTTTTTCTGCTTTGGCTGCAGCAGCTTTCCATTCTTTCAAACTATCACAACCGTTAAAATCTTTATCGATGGAAACATAGTAATTAGGAATATGCTCTTTGAACCATTTATCTAAGGCTTGTGTCTTTTTAGATTCCAAAGCACGTTGAGCAATTCTATTATAATCATCCATCAGGTTTTCACGATGGGGTTCTGTTCTGCGTTTCAAATGAATTAAACGAACCGCTTTACGACCACGTTCATCTGTATACACTTGTGGTGCTGAAAATTCACCCGGCTTCAGATCTTTCAGTGCTACAACCATGTCTTTATCCAACATATCAATACTCAGAAACACATTGCCATCTTGTGCAGAAATTGATCCGGCGCTGAATTTACTGTTCTCATCTTCACTGTACTTGCTAACAGCTTCGCCAAAAGAAAGACTACCTGCTACCAATTGCTTTTTCACTGAATCGAGTTTTTTTACTGCATCTTTAATCTCATCTTCTGTTACCGGAGGGATGCGTAGGATATGTCTTACCACCGCTTCATCACCTGAACGCGACATTAACTGAATAATATGTAAACCAAATTTTGATTTTACTACAGGAGAGATCTGATTCTCTTTCAGTCGAAATGATGCAGAAAGAAAAGCAGGATCCCAGTTGCGATCATTTCGATTCAGGTTGTATTGTCCCCCCTGATCTTTACTCCCCGGATCTTCTGAATACAATTTCACCAAGGCTTCAAACTTCTGTGCGCCTGATTCCACAGACTTCTTATAATCATACATCTGCTTGGAAACATATTCTTCTACGTCACGATTGGCTTTGGGAATGATCACGATCTGACTTAACTCTACTTCGCTTTCATAAAACGGTAAACTATCTTTCGGGATCTTGTTGTAGTAAGCTTTTACTTCGGTTGGTGTGATCTTGATCGTTTCAATGATCTTATTCTGCATTTGTTCCGCTAATTTTTGTTCACGGAAACTGTTGCGGAAATCTTCTTTTAATTGATACACCGTTTTTCCGGCGATCTCTTCAAGAATATCTTTAGAGCCATACTGTTGAATGGCTGCACGAATACGGTTATCGATCGTTGCATCAATTTCTTCCTCGGTTACTACCAATGAATCTTTTTCTGCTTGTAATACCAATGCCTTTTGTATCAACTGTCTCTCCAATACCTGACACTCTGTGGGAAACACCACATTCTCCTGCCCTTGGTATTGTCTTTTCATATCAGCGATCTCATTCAATACATCAGAACGCAGAATGATTCTATCACCCACTTGACCTACAATTTTATCGGCCACCACTTTTTTGGCCTGCGCCATTACAGACATCATGCCTGCACTGAACAAAACAACTATCAGAAATACCTTTTTCATATCAAAATATCTGTGTCAAATGTAATTAATCAAGACGTGTTTCCTTTGTGTGATAAGGGTTTTAACAAAAAGCTATGAGCTATGAGATACTAGCCACGAGCTTTGAACCTTGAGCCGCAAGGCAAAAAAAAGGATTGAAAGCTTTTTTGAGCTCTCAATCCTATCTAAATAATTATCTAGCTCGAAGCTCGTAGCTCACAGCTTGAAGCCTTACAATGTTCTTTTCACTTCTTCTTCTTCAAACGCTTCCACGATATCACCAACTTTGAGGTCGTTGAAGTTTTTGATGGTCAGACCACATTCCATGTTGGCTGAAACTTCTTTCACGTCATCTTTGAATCGCTTCAAGCTGCCCAGTTCTGCACTTTGTCCTTCGCCTTTAGGGTATTCAACGATACCATCGCGGATGATTCGGATCTTACTGTTACGGCTGATCTTTCCATCGAGTACAAAGCAACCGGCAACAGTGGCTTTATCAAACTTATATACTTCGCGCACTTCCACGTTGGCGGTGATTTTCTCCTGAATCTTTGGCTCCAACATCCCTTCCATCGCACTCTTGATCTCGTCGATGGCTGTATAGATAATGGAGTAAAGCTTGATCTGCACTCCTTCATTCTCAGACAACTTATTGGCCTGCATAGAAGGACGCACATTAAAGCCGATGATGATGGCATCTGATGCAGTTGCCAACAAGACATCACTTTCAGAGATCTGTCCAACCCCTTTGTGTACCACTCTTACAGCGATTTCTTCCGTAGATAATTTCTGTAATGAGTCACTCAATGCTTCCACTGATCCATCCACGTCACCTTTGATGATGATATTGAGTTCTTTAAAGTTACCCAATGCCAAACGACGTCCGATCTCATCCAATGTGATATGCTTTCTTGCACGCAGCCCTTGCTCACGCAGGATCTGAGCGCGTTTGGTAGCTGTTTCTTTTGCTTCCGCCTCATCTTCAAACACTTTGAATTTCTCACCCGCTTGTGGTGCACCATTCAAACCTAAGATCACAACCGGTGTAGAAGGTGGCGCTTCATCAATACGCTGATTACGCTCATTGAACATGGCTTTTACGCGACCGTAGTATTGTCCGGATACGATCAGATCTCCCTGACGTAATGTTCCGTTCTGTACTAATATCGTTGCAACATAACCACGTCCTTTATCCAATGAAGCTTCAATGATGGTACCTGCAGCTTCTCTATCCGGATTGGCTTTCAGGTCTAACAATTCAGCTTCAAGCAATACTTTTTCTAAAAGCAGGTCTACATTCAATCCTTGTTTTGCAGACAGTTCTTGGTTTTGGAATTTACCACCCCAAGCTTCTACGAGGATGTTCATCTGTGATAACTGCTCGTATATTTTTTGCGGATTGGCTCCGTCTTTATCGATCTTATTCACCGCAAAGATCATCGGTACATTCGCCGCTTGTGAGTGGCTGATGGCTTCTCTTGTTTGAGGCATCACCGCATCATCTGCAGCCACTACAATGATTGAAATATCCGTCACTTTCGCACCACGAGCACGCATCGCAGTAAATGCTTCGTGACCCGGTGTATCTAAGAAAGTGATGGCTTTGCCGTTCGGTAATGTTACCTCATAAGCACCAATGTGCTGTGTGATACCACCTGCCTCACCTGCTACCACATTGGCATTACGGATATAGTCAAGCAATGAAGTTTTACCATGGTCAACGTGACCCATGATTGTTACTATCGGTGGTCTTGGTACCAGATCTTCTTCACCATCTTCATCTTGTTCATCATCAAATTCATCTGTTTCATCTATGCCGATGAACTCTACTTCAAAACCATATTCACTGGCAACGAGTTCAATCACCTCCGCATCCAAGCGTTGGTTGATCGACACCATGATACCCAGGTTCATACATTTTCCGATCACATCTGCAAAGCTCACGTCCATCAGATTGGCCAACTCACTCACAGTCACAAATTCTGTAACCTGCAGTTTGTTGTCTTCACCCATTTCATTGCCCATGGCTTCAGCAGCTTCATCACGCTTAGCTCTTCTATATTTTGCTTTCAGGCTCTTACCGCGACCACCTGTTCCGGCCAATTTGGCCTGTGTTTCGCGGATCTTTTCCTGAATGGCTTTCTGATCAATTTCTTTGTCTTCAACTTGGCCACCGCCTCTTCTGTTTCTGTCGCGGTTACCGCCACCTTTATTTCCACCACCGCCTTGGTTACGGTTGAAGTTTCCACCTCCACCACCTTGGCTATTTCTATTATTAGCAGGAACAATTGGACGATTCGGACCTGTCAGCGGACGTCCATCAGGACCTGTTTGTGGAGGAGGTGCTCCCCCTTCTTTGCGGTCAACAGGAATACGTTTACGTTTACGCTTCTCATCTCTTGCTGCAGGTTTCGGGCGTGTATCGCTGTTAACGGGAAGTTCAATTTTACCAAGGATCTTAGGACCTTCTAATTTTTCAGCTCTGATATTTTCAATAACAGGAGGCGCAGTATTGTCTGCTTCTTCCGTTGTTGGTGCAGGTGTAGGAATTACCTCTGCAGGAGCTACAGGCTCAACCGGCTCTGCTTTCTTTGCTTTTGCTGCAGGCTCTTTAGGGGCAGCAGGTTCTTCTTTTTTCTTGGCTGCTTTTTTAGGGCGAGTAGAAGAGTCAATCGCAGATAAGTCGATTTTGTTCACCACTTTCGGTAACTCGATCTCCGGTGCTTCTGCTTTGATCACTTCTGTTTTTTCAGCAACCGGTTCAGGTTGTACTTCAACAGGTTTTGCTTCTACCACCGGCTCAGGTTTCACCTCAGGTTTAGGTTCTTCCTTAGGAGCGGCTGCAGGTTTTTTCTCTTCTTTTTTATTGAAGGAAAGATCTTCTTCGTCTTTTTTCTTCTTAGCCTCAGCCTGTGCAGCTTTGGGTATTTCTACTTGATCAGCTTTGTTCTTAGCTACTTTATCGCTTTGAAACTCTGCCTGAAGGGCATAGTACTGGTCTTCTGTAAGCTTTGCTGTAGGCTTCAGATCATCTTTATTAAATCCTTTCTTCACCAGGAAGTCGATCAGGGTATCCTGACCAATATTGAACTCCTTGGCGGCTGCTAACAGTCTTGGTAATTTCAGTTCTGACATTCAAAATTTTTTGGTCCATAGTCCATAGTCAATGGCCCATGGACTATGGACTATCATCCATGGACTAATTTTATACGGCTACCAATCTATCAGGCAATAAGTATACCCGACAAATATAGTTCCTTCAAAGCGCTTATTCTTCTCTGTCGAATTCTTCTTGTAAGATTCTTCTTACTTCCGCAATGGTTTCTTTTTCCAGATCGGTTCTTCTTTCCAGTTCTTCTGCGGTCAGATTGAGGATGCTGCGTGCAGTATCACAACCAATACGCTTGAACTCGTCGATCACCCATGGCTCGATCTCATCACTGAATTCATCCAGATCGATATCAAATTCATCTACCACTTCTTCATCTTCTCTGAATACATCGATCTCATAACCGGTCAACTCACAAGCCAGTTTAATATTCACCCCGCGGCGACCGATGGCCAGCGATACCTGATCTGCTTTCAGGTACACTTCAGCATGTTTTTTATCATTATCCAGTTCCATGTAGCTGATCTTAGCAGGCGTCAAAGAACGCTGGATCAATAACTGGATATTGGTAGTGAAGTTGATCACGTCAATGTTTTCATTCTTCAACTCACGAACGATACCATGGATACGGCTTCCTTTCATACCCACACAAGCACCCACCGGATCAATACGATCATCGTATGATTCAACTGCTACTTTCGCACGCTCTCCCGGATCACGAACGATCTTCTTGATAGCGATCAAGCCATCAAAAATTTCAGGTACTTCGATCTCCAACAATTTAGCCAGGAATGTAGGGCTGGTTCTTGAAAGGATGATCACCGGTGTATTGTTTTTCAGATCCACACGTTCAACCACTGCACGGATGTTCTCACCTTTCTTAAAATAATCCTGAGGTATTTGCTCTGATTTTGGAAGGATCAATTCATTTCCTTCTTCATCCAATAGCAATACTTCTTTTTTCCATACCTGATATACTTCAGCGCTGATGATCTCTCCAATTCTATCACCATATTTTTTGATGAGTACATTCTTCTTCAAGTCACTGATACGGCTGGCCAATGTTTGCTTAGCAGCAAGAATTGCACGGCGACCGAAGTCAACCATATCAACTTCTTCATATAATTCTTCGCCTACTTCAAAATCCGGTTCGATCTTCACTGCATCGGTATAAGCTACTTCAGACAAAGGATCAATCACTTCACCATCTTCAACGATCATACGTCTGCGGATGATTTCCAAGTCTCCTTTCTCTGCGTTTACGATCACATCAAAATTTTCATCACTTCCGTATTTCTTACGAAGCAGTGTTTTGAATACATCTTCCACCACTTTCATCATCGTGGGACGATCAATATTTTCTGCGTCTTTAAATTCCTGGAACGCTTCGATGAGGTTGATACTAGCCATGTCTTAAGTTTTAGATATTCGCAAGACAAGCTTCAAGCTGCAAGCTTCAAGCTACAAGTTTTGCTGAATTAGAATTTGATTTGAACTGTTGTTGATTTTATATGATTGAATGGTATAACCAATTGTTGTGTCACTGCTTTTTTGCCTTTGCCTTCGGTATGTTCTATGATGATATCCGCTTCTGCTACTTCGAGCAACTTTCCTTCTTTTTTAGTTCCATCTGTAAACAATACTTCGAGGAAACGACCGATATTCTTTTTATACTGACGATGTAATTTCAAAGGCTCGTCCAATCCGGGTGAAGATACTTCCAGTGAAAACTCTCCTTCCGGATACATTCCTGTTTCCTCGATCAGCTTGTATAGTTTGCGATTGAATGATACACATTTCTCAATGGCCAATCCTTCATCCCCATCCAAGAACACTTTTACATTGTTGGTAGGTTTGATACGAACCGACACACAGAAATAAGCAGGTTCCTCTGCCAGCATGCTTTCTATCAGCTGTTCGATCTTTGTGATTTGTGTTTCTATTGACATATCTAAATAGAAGAAGGGAACGCTTCCGTTCCCTTCTGTTGTTCTTTTCCTAGTGCAAATGTAGTGTATTTAACCCTTACGCTCCAAATTAACCTCACCCTACCGGGGAGAGGGGTGGCGAGCGCAGCGATGCCGGGGTGAGGTAGTGAGGGTTGTTTTTTTATCTTTGCAAGATGATGAAGCTATTACTATGGGGATTGTTGATTTACTTCCTATACAATCTGATTTTCAAGTTTGTGGTTCCGGCGAGTAAAGTGGCCTCTCAAATAAAAGGACAGGTAAAGAAAATGCAGGAACAACAAGAAGCCGCCAGAAAGGAGTTTGAAGAACAACAAAGATTTCAGCAGAAGGCCGCCAATCAAGCCACAGCTCCCAAAAAAGATGAGGATTATATTGATTTTGAGGAAGTTAGGTGATGAAGAAACAAGAAATAAGAGACAAGGAACAAGAAAGTTTCAAGATCCAAGTGATCAATAGTATACAGGTTTTACTTAGCGCCGGACTTCAGTCCGGCGAATAAAAGAACAAAGAATCTATTGAGGGGGAATACTTCTATGATCTGTCAACTGTCATCTATCAACTATCAACCCCTCTAAAACCCCAAATCCAGCACTGTTCTACCATCATTTAATAGAATAGTTTGTAAGCCGGCTTGTTTTGCGCCTTCTATATTCTTGGGGGTGTCATCAATGAATAATGTTTCTTTCGGATCGAGGTTTTCCAGTTCCATGATCTTTAAATAGGAATGAGGATAGGGTTTTCTCAAGCCCAATTCATGGGAATAATAGGCTTTTCGGAAATAATCATTGAAAGGTTTCTGCGGAAAATTTTGCTCAAAATTCAATATAAAAGATTGATAATGAATGATATTGGTATTTGAGAACAAGTAAACGGGGTATTGTTCTGAGATATTTTCTAACCACTGTAATCGTTCTTTTGGAAAATCTAATAACATGGCATTCCATGCATCTTGAATTGCGACATTGGATAAATCCATGTTTGTTTCTTTTCTGAATGCTTCATAAAAATCCTCTGGCGAAATGCTTCCTGTTTCTAAAGATTCAAACAAAGCATTTGAAAACTGCTGACTGAAAAGTTGTCCAAAATTTTTGACGCCAAGATCTACAAAAGCCTGTTCTGTTTTTTGATAATCGATATTCAAAAAGATACCGCCTAGATCAAACAAGATATTTTTAAATGCACTCATAATGATTCTATCAATTGCAAACTTAGTTTCTTTCTTAGAGGAGAAAGTTAAAAGGATATAATGTTACAAAGAATGTAGTGATCACAATTTCAATACATCAATGATAGCTTTTTCAGTTCCATTGAACGGACCGGAAGCTGCTATCTTTATGGACGCCATTGCTGCACCAAAGAGACCTGCATCATAGTAATTGGCTTTTTGAAAACGTTTGTATAAATATCCTGCCATATACGTATCCCCACAACCGGTTGCATCTACCACAGCTGTTGGCTGTACTGCAGGAACTTCATAAAAATTTCCTTCCGCATAAATCAGCGACCCTTTACTTCCTAATGTGATGACTACTTCCTGAACACCATCATCAGCTAATGATTTAGCAGCATCATAGTGATTCGATAATCCGGTTAGCTTTTCAGCTTCTGTTTCATTGGCTTTCAAAATATGGATATAAGGCAGTGCTTCTTTTTTGTTGATCCAATCGGTAGCCATCACTTCTTGATTGATCACTTTTCTAAGAAAGCCTTGCACATCTAATGAGATCTTCCCTATTGTGGAAAGAGATCGTATCAACTCAACCGACATATCATTTGCTAACAAAGGACCCAGATGAAATACCGAAGCTTGTAAATCCATCATATCAGCCGCCAAGAAAGGATCGGCGATGGACAATACTTTTTGTTCTCTATGATCACTCTGATCAGGATAAATATTTTCAAAGTATACGGTGTGTTTACTGGGTAAGACAGTTGTACTAATCCCTGCTTGAATCAGATCATCTACAAAATGATGATCTTCTTTTGCCAATGCAGTTACCAAATGGTATTGAACCGGCATATGTTTGATGGCATGCGAAAAATAAAAAGAAGTGCCTCCGGCCATATGCACTGTATGACGAGGTGTTACAATTTTATCGTGTGTGAGATGACCTATGCAACAGATATCGTACATGAAAAATTATTCTATAAATAAGATGAGAAGATACAGAATAAGCTACAATCTATCGACGCTGGTAGGTTATTAGTAGAATTTAATTACTTAATCCGGATCACATCAATACCTTACACACACTTTCCCCTTCTTCAACCAGAATAATCATAATAGCAGTATCACTGCTGTGAATTATTAAACGTTTTATTGTGTCAAGAAAATTCTGGTTAATGATGAAAAGAACGGCTTATTTAGTGCTTACTTTAAGCATTATTGTATTAACACTTGTTCAGTGTAGGGTCATTTGGTTGCCTCCTAAAATATATACTCCTGAAAAAGTTATTGCATTGAATCCTCCGGTAATGACACTAAGAGAATATACAACCAGTGGCTTGATTAATAAACATGCAAGACCTTATTTATACCAGATTACAAACAGTACAAACGGAGGAGCAGTTTATGTTTTTGGAGCAGAACATAGCAAAGACCCCAAACATCCACAAGTTGCAATGATGGATAGTATTTGGAAATTATTTGACCCAACTACTGCCATGCTGGAAGGGAGATTGGGCTATTTGATCACTTGGTTACATAACCCAATAGAAAAAAAGGGGGAAAGTGGCTTTACTGCTAAGAAAGCAAAAAAGAAAGGTATAGAGCTTTTCACTTGGGAGCTCGGTCGTGAAAATGAAATCAATGAACTGATACATAAAGGATATGATCCAAAACTAGTAGCTGCATTTTTTAGTCTAGGTGTTCATAATAATAACTGGAAGAACTTTTCAACTGAAAGCCAGAATAAAGAAATGATGAACGCTATTGAAAATAAAACAAAGAAATATTCAGCTTTAAAGGGACTTATTACTTCTGTGAATGAAATTGATAGTATTTGGAAGGCTGAGTGCCCGAATATTCCTAGCTGGCGCAACTATAAACATCCTAGAAATGGTTGGCCGACAGGAAAACTTGAAGATATATCTGAGTTAACCAGCTATATAAGAGATGAACATCTTTGTAAATCTATTATTGATCAAGTTCGAAAAGGGAAACGTGTTTTTGTAACAATGGGTGCCAGTCATGCAGTTACGATTGAACGAACACTTCGTGGAATGATACAATAAGCTTTTATCAACTTAGTTAGTAAGTCACTGTAATACCCGCACCAATACCCATGTCGCTGTCATAATGCGATGAAACCGAAACATACTTAGACAATATGTAGCGAAATCCGGTAGTATATTCTTTATCTGTATTCCACATAAAATTCATTCTAAGTCTGCTACTAACAGGGATATCTTCTCTACCTAATTGCATTCGAATATTACCTTTCATATCAACACGAGCATCAAAGCGTAACAACATTGGAAGTGTATATTGAAATCCAAAACAAACAACACCTCGTTGATCTTTGGTATTGACTTGCCCAAACAGATTTTTTTCCGGTTCCGTATGTTTCCGATATCGCCAGTCAAAGCCGATATAAGGCATGAACCATTGATTTCTTCCAATCAATCTGCCAATATGAAATTCATTTTCATATCCCTTTTCCGGCGTAAGCCCCAATCGCCATTCATTTTGGATCATCCATCTGGTATTAGCAAGCATGATCTCACCATCGCTACCATTGCTTTCCAGTCCTACTTGTGCGCCAAAGTAAAAACGTCTGTCATCACGATAAACTTTTCGTAAAGCTTTTTTTGGATCAGGAATTTGTGGGTTAGCAGGTGTATTCTCATAAGAAAATATTCTACCCATACCACTCATCATGTGATAAAGAATATGACAATGGAAATACCAATCACCATATTTCTCTGAAGCATGAAACTCAATGGTGTCAGTCTCCATCGGCATAATATCCAAAACCGTTTTTAAGGGCGAATATTCACCTTGCCCATTCAACGTACGAAAGAAATGTCCATGCAAATGCATTGGGTGACGCATCATTGAATTATTGGTGAGTATGATACGAATATTTTCTCCTTGCTTGATCAATATCTTATCCGACTCAGAAATGGTTTTATTATCAACTGTCCACACATAGCGATTCATATTTCCGGTGAGTTCAAATTTCAGCTCACGTACCGGACCATTCGGTAGTGTAGTTTTATTGGGTGCTTTGAGCATGGCATAATTCAGAGTCACAATGTTTTCATTACTATCGACGATCTCCGGGTACATCACGGTATTCATATCCATTTGCTGCAAACTCATTTTCATCCCCATATCATTCATCGTACCATCCATGTTCATCATGCCATTCATCATCTTCATTCCCTCGAAATATTTTAAGCGAGGTAATGCAGGAGCAAATTTTTTCTCTCCCTCTCCAAGCCATAATGAAGTACTGCGTGTTCTATCTTCAGCGGTTGATAGTAATTCATAACTACCCGTATCCGGAATCGTAACAACTACATCATAAGTTTCTGATACACCAATGATGAGTCGGTCAACTTCAACCGGTGCCACTTCTGCGCCATCATTGGCTACCACACTCATCTTGCCACCGGCAAAACGCACCCAAAAATAAGTAGAGGAACTTCCATTGATGATCCTTAATCGGACTTTATCTCCCGGCTTATACTGAGTATGTGTATCATGCACCTTCCCATTTGTAAATAAAGCGTCATAGTATACATCACTCACATCCATGGCCATCATTCGTTTCCATTCGTTGGCAACTTTTGTTCCGAATTGTTTTTCCTTTATCGCCTGTACATAATTCTGTGTAGCGCCTTTTTTGATAGCATACCAATCAGTAGCAAAGTGTAAAGATCTTTCCACCTGATGTGGATTTTCATTGATCCAGTCGCTCAATAAAACCACTTCTTCTGATGTTTGTAATTTCTTTTTTGGTTGAATCACAATAGCCCCATACATACCACTCTGCTCCTGAAGCATAGTATGAGAGTGGTACCAATAAGTACCATTTTGTGCGATCGGAAATTTAAAAACATGCGTACTTTCTTTATGAATAGGTGCTGTGGTCAGATAGGGTACTCCATCTTGTTCATTGGGTAATATCAATCCATGCCAGTGAATGGAGGTTTCCATATGCATCAGATTATGAACATGTATCTCAGCACTATCGCCTTCTGAAAAATAAAGCGTTGGGGCAGGAATAGAGCCATTGATAGCAACTGCCTTTGCCTTTTTCCCTGTATAATTGACAATCGTATCTGTTACATATAAATGATAGGTAATCTTATTCCCTTCACGTACCATAAAAGGTTGACGTGTTGCTGAAACAGAATGACCATTATGCTGCGCAATGCCACCGATAGAAACTGATAGCAGGATATATAATACAACCAATAAACGCATCTCTTTACTCTTTAATTGTTTCTTTGATACTACCACATGAAAGCATCGCATTTCCATAGTATGGGTTGCGGATGGTTTTTTCTGTACTTAACCAATAGGCTTTTTTCATCGGGCAATAATCTACATATAATGAAGTCTCTTTAACAGAAACAACCTTAAACAAATCTATCATAGATTGTGATAAGCCTGCAAAAGAAACTCTTTGTTTTGCCAGATCTGATTGAGATGACAACTCTTTTGCATGTTTACTAAGTGCGTCTTTTAAAGAAGTAAATGCCTTGGCTTCTTTTTCGGAAAGCGCTTGCGCAGCGAGATTTTCGATCTTTCCATTCAATGCAGTTGCAGACTTTTGTGCATTCACAGCATTACTTTCTACTAGTTGATTTTTGAGATCAAGGTATTGACGTAAAAGTTCTTGCAAGGATGATGTTTGTCCAATCCCCATTTTTGACATGAGTAACATGATGATGATCAGTAGCTGTTTCATATAATTGATTTTAGTGTTTACAAAGCGTAATAACAGAACCCATTATTGAATGGGTTCTGCTTTAAATCCTGCTTCCTGTACCGCTTTTACAACATCACTGGCAGAAGTATCTCCGTTGATGTCAACTTCCAATACTTTATCAGGATTGTTCACATCTACTTTCCAGTTTTCTTCTCCTGCAACTTCGTTCAGGAAAGGAGTGGCTTTTGATACACAACCCATGCATTTAATGGTTGTCTTGAATTTTAGTGTTTCCATTTTCACATTTAATTTATCAGGATAACTCCTGGTTGAATAACAATGTAAAATTAGATTCACTCAACGCCTTCGTTGTTATAGAATCCTTAACTAGATGTATATAATTTTAAGATGACTCTTAATTTAGTCGTTGATCTTATCGAGAGGTTTGCGTTTGTTTTCCTTTAACTGCTTGAAATGAGAGGGAGTTAGTCCGGTTACTTTTTTAAACTGTTGAGATAAATGCTGAACACTGCTATAGCCCATTTCATAGGCTATCTCACTAAGACTTTTTTCATCATACATCAACAGCTCTTTCACTTTTTCGATACGTTGAAGTATAGTGTATCGCTCAATAGTGACGCCTTCTACAGAAGAGAATAAGGTACTAAGGTAATGATAGTCGGTCTGCAGTTTTTCTTCCAGTATGGCAGATAATTTTAAGTTCAGCTCTTCAGCGTCTTTTCCATGGATCAAGGAAACGATAGTGGTCTTGATCTTTTCAACAATCTTCGATTTTTTGTCATCGAGCAGTTCAAATCCATGCTCTTGTAAAAGCGATCTGATCTTTTCCAATTGTTGATCATTGAGCTCTTGCTTCAACTCAATTTGACCTAATTGTATTTGATGAAAATCAATATTCAAATCCATAAAAAGCTGCTTTACGACCATGATACAACGATCGCAAACCATATTTTTTATATGTAGCTGTTCAGACATAAAGTATCTCAAAGATACTACTCCTCTTAACATTAAAACAGCACTGAAGATTATATACATTTTAGTAGAAATACTGTAACAGCTGCTCTTTATGACCTGAGTAGTTTTGCATTGAATAAAATTGAATAGTCATGAACACTAGTATAAATAACAATTTGATCAGAAAAACATTCCCTGTTCTGGAAATGACCTGTGCTGCTTGTGCAGTTAGTGTTGAATCCATGCTCAAGTCTTCTGAAGGTGTAGCAGATGCTGGTGTAAACTTTGCTAATCAGGATGCATGGGTTGAATATGATCCTGAAACAACGAATCCTGAAAAATTCCAGGTCGTTGTTCGATCCATTGGTTATGATATTGTGATCACAGAAGAAAATAAAAATGAAATAAAAGAAGCTGCAAGGATCAAACATTTTGAGTCGATCAAAAAAAGAACCATTTGGTCTTCCATTCTTTCCCTACCGGTTGTGATTCTTGGTATGTTCTTTATGGATCTAACATGGGGTAACTATGTTATGATGGCGCTGTCGGCACCTGTGGTCTTTTATTTCGGTAAAAACTTTTTTAGTACCGCATGGAAGCAAGCCAAACATAGAAAAGCCAATATGGATACATTGGTAGCTCTTAGCACAGGTATTGCATGGTTGTTCAGTGCTTTTAATACCATCTTCGCAGATTTCTGGCATGAGCGCGGTACTCATCCACATGTTTATTTTGAAGCAGCAGCTGTTATTATTGTATTTATTTCATTAGGAAAATTACTAGAAGAAAAAGCGAAATCAAATACCTCTTCTGCCATCAAAAAATTAATCGGTCTTCAACCACAAACTGTGACATTGGTGTGTGAAAATGACCAGCTGAAAGAAGTGCCCATCGCAACAGTACAAAAGGGAAATATATTATTGGTAAAACCTGGTGAAAAAATTCCTGTTGATGGTATTATAACCAGTGGAAGCTCTTATGTAGATGAGAGCATGATTACCGGAGAACCCGTTCCGGTTGAAAAAGCAGCCGGAAAAAATGTCTTTGCAGGAACCATCAACCAAAAAGGGAGTTTCCGATTTACTGCAGAAAAAATTGGTTCAGAAACATTTCTAGCCCAGATCATTCAAATGGTTGAGCAAGCACAGGGAAGTAAAGCACCTGTCCAAAAATTAGTAGATAAGATCGCAGGTATTTTTGTTCCGATTGTAATAGGTATTTCAATTCTTACATTCATCAGCTGGATGCTATGGGGAAATGAAAATGCTTTTACGTACGCGCTGATGAATGCAGTAACAGTATTAGTGATTGCTTGTCCCTGTGCGCTAGGTCTTGCTACCCCTACTGCTATTATGGTTGGTATCGGAAAAGGTGCAGAAAACAATATACTCATTAAGGATGCAGAAAGCCTCGAACTGGCACACAACATCAATGCCGTGGTGTTAGATAAAACCGGGACTATTACAGAAGGTAAACCTGAGGTAAGTGATGTAATCTTTAAAGATGAGCATGATATGAATGAATTACAATCTGTATTACTTTCAATAGAATTACAATCTGAACATCCGCTAGCAGAAGCTGTTGTTAGACACTTTGAAAATAGCTCTATCAATCCCGTAAACATTCATAAGATCGAAAGCATTACCGGTAAGGGAGTGATGACTGATTATAATGGACAACAATATTCTGTTGGAAGTCCAACCATGATGATAGAGAACAGAGTCGATATTGATACACATTTAGAAAAGAGAATTCAAGACTTGCAAAAACAGGCTAAAACAGTCATTGTATTCTCTAAAAATGGAGTTGCCAGAATGGTATTGTCCATAACTGATAAAATCAAACCAAGCTCTGCAGCTGCTATTGAACGTTTACATAAAATGGGTATTGAAGTATTTATGTTAACCGGCGACAATCAACAAACAGCTAAAGCCATTGCTGAGCAAGTAGGTCTTGAAACATTCAAAGCAGAAGTCATGCCTTCCGAAAAAGCAGCTTTTATTGAGGAGCTACAAAAACAAGGAAAAATCGTGGCGATGGTAGGTGATGGTATTAATGATAGTCATGCCTTGGCAACAGCTGATGTTAGTATCGCCATGGGAAAGGGCAGTGATATCGCTATGGATGTTGCAAAAATGACGTTGATCACTTCAGATTTGAACAGCATCCCGAAAGCGATTCAACTATCCAAAAAAACAGTTGCAACCATCAAGCAAAATTTATTCTGGGCCTTTATTTATAACATTATAGGCATCCCTATTGCAGCAGGTATTTTATTTTCCGTAAACGGATTTCTGTTAAATCCGATGATTGCCGGTGCGGCGATGGCTTTGAGTAGTGTGAGTGTGGTGGGTAATAGCTTAAGGTTGAAGTTTTCATCTATATGAAAGTATTATTAAGTTGGACACTCAGCAGAGAATATAAAAGTTATCAGACATGAAAGTAATAACGACCACTATTTTTCAAAGATTTCAGTAAAAGCTCTTTTTAGAGTAAATCTTTTCATTCCCTGATCTTTACATTTTTCTGTAACTATTTTTTTTAATGCGGAATAATTAGAGAAATAAAATTGTGAGATACGTACTAGCTCTTTTGCACCATTACTTAAAATCAAACACTCATAGGGCAGTGGAAGTGCAGGTTGAAGCATGGTTTCAAATCCGCTGATAGACTCATAGTTATTCACTTGCATTGTTCCTAAACCAAAAAAGGGCTTAACCTCAATATGGGTCTCTGTGAAAGAGAGCTGAAGTGCTCTCAATCTAAACTCACCCCAAAAAATCACCCCCCATATGACTAATAAATGAACAAAAGCGATGATTCCTCCAATAATTTCGATGACATCACCTGATGTAAATATATACCAGATCGTAGCGGGTAATAATACTATACTGACCAACCCAAAAAATAAAGGGACAATGGCTCTGATTGAAAATTTTGATATGAGTATTGTTTGTGTCATGTGCTTCTTCCTCCGAAGAATTTACTTTTTTGAACGCTTCTCGAAAATGGTTCTCATAGAGGGCTCTGCGAGCGCTCACATTTGCGGAAGTTAATCATTAATTTTTAGGATCGTTTCTTCAATAATGGGTTAATTTGCTTTAAATTTATTGATATACCCTAGCTGAGTAACATACAAAGCCTCTTCATACCTTAAGAGACGATAAGCAACCCTCATTTGGATCCAAGAACCTTTGGAGAAAGAAAATTTTACATCCTTGTCTTAAAACTCTAAGTTCATATGAAGCATCCAAAAAGGTCTTAATAATTGGAAGCTTTGTACACTGATACTATTCTGGGTAAAATTGATATCAGTGAATTGACCATCATTGAATAGGTTGTTACCGGATATCATCAAACTTAGTTTGTCTTTTACTGCCAAATACTTGATAAGCAACTCTCCCATATATAGATCATTCGAAGTCAGTTTTCTTTTTTGTTGAACATATTGAAGTTTTGAATTCAAAAACCATCGACTATTGAATCGATATACAAACTCTGTTGAATAAAGACTAATACGATTAGTGGCGAATCTTTCTTTGGTTGAATTGGGATCAATTCGTTGAGAAGTAAACGTATACTGGGCTTGTAAACTAGCTGTAAGCTTTTGTGTGATCAATGTTTTTATTCTGGATGAAATTTTCGAGCTATGCAATTGAATCATACCTAATCGATCATTGGTATTATAATAAGTAGATGCTCGATTTAAATGAAGTGCCATATCCCACTGGCTTTTCAATTTAGGCAGATACTTTGACCCAAACACCATAAGTCCGGCTAGGCTTGCATCTTTTCCTAAGAAAAAAAGATTGCTAACAGTAAAAAAAGGAGCAGGATCAATATTGGGTAAATAAAGTAGCGGTGTCCGAGAATAAAACACGCTAGCATTTCCAAACATTCTTTTTTTATTCATTTCAGAAAAAGAATAAGTCGCCGTAAAATTTTTAGACCTTCCTACCTGAACATTATTACTTCCTTTAAATATTGTATTTCCGTTGGCAAACAAAAATCCTTCGGCTAAGTTGGAAACAGAAGGTAAAACATTACGAATGTCAGCAGAAACATTCAACCTACTATTCTGAGAAAAGCTGAATCCAAAACCAATATAAGGTAAATAATGTAGGTAGCGGAGTTGAGGTACTATAGCAAATGGAGTATATTTTAAATTGCCGGTTTCTACTCTTTGACCTGTTCGAAAAAATATCCTTTTAGTAAGTCTCCGTTCATAACTCACTGTGCCCGTAAGTATATCAGAACGCAAAACAGATTGGTTGCGTAATGAATCTACTGGTGGAACAAATATTCCGCCTGTACCAAGAAGTGAAACCATAGAATTTAGCTTGGTATCATTATTTGAATAAGTGAGATCACCCGTAATCGTATGTTTACTTTTTTTGACGGTCAGTCTTGCCTGTAATAAATATTCGTTATTATCTTGATCAATGCCGGATCGTAATTTCTCAAATCCGGAACCTCCTGTAAAAGAACGGTAGAGATCTGCGGGAAATAGATCTGCAGAAGTTTTCGCAAGTTGTTTCACCTGCATGGCTCTTATGTCAACAATACGATTACTATCTAAAGAGAATGAAAAACCTAACTGATGCTGAAATCTTTGATTTTTATCTGAAAACTGTGTATTGGTTATAAACGATTGGCGAATATCCTGTAAACTATCAGACTCCTGTCTAGCATTGAACCCTGCTTTATAAACAAACTGAGTATAGGTAGACGGAGAAAAAACGATTTCTGACGATGCGTTAAAAAATGGCATCTTTTTTTGAATAAATTGTTGGTTCTGTATGACCAAATTGCTTCCTGATACTGTATAGTCGATTACCTGTTGCTGTTGTTGTTGATACCTGTCTTGATAATATTGCAATATGGTTTTAAATTGAACCTTTTTGCTAGGCTTGTATAAAAAATTATTGGTTATTACATCGGTTGTATTTTCAACCATTTTATTCTTAGGGAGAATCGAAGAATGAATATCTGGAATTATGGCGCCTGTCCCCATAATACTTCTGGGCACAAGATCATAAGCAATAGCCTCGTTTTTATTTTTAATAAGCTCCGCCAGATTAGATCCGTTACCTAAAATCTCTGAGGCCAGTAGCCCTGTATTATTGAAATTGGTAGTAGTGATAGATTTGAATTTTGGAATTAGCGAGACAATATTTTGCCTAACCTTATAAAAATCAATCCAAGGATCGATGCTGGAACCCGCTTCATTAGACCCAATGATCTTGTATAGATATTTTTTATTGAACTTCAAATTCACAGCAATGTCTTGCCCCTTTTGAAGCCGATTGCTTAAATAGGTTTGGTCCTGATAATTCTGAATCAACTGAATCTTTTCAATTCCTTTAGGACTAAGGTTCTGTGTTAATACATTATAGTCAGATCCAAATAGATCATCGTCTTCTATCAAAACTGTATTTACTGGTTTGCCATTATAACTGATCCTTCCATTATTGACTGAAAAACCGGGTATCGCACTTAATAATTCTCCAACATTTGACTCAATACCCTTTTTAAATGCATCCACTCTAAATGTTGTAGTGTCGCCCGATACTGTGATTGGAGGTAAAGCAAAAACATGGATATCGGGAAGAGTGGATGTATCGCTAACAAGGTAAAAATCCTTTGTTGTTTGTATAGAATCAACCTGAATCAATAAGCTTTGATTTTTATAACCCAACAAAGAGCATTCTATCCAATATGTTTTGGAGGATACCGGTAATTTGATTTGATAGATACCTTGCGTATTAGTGATTCCAAAAAATCGAGGTAAGCCATTGGCAGAGTCTTTGATCTTTACAATTGCATTGGCAATCGGATTCTTGTGATCATTATATACAGTACCCTTTACACCGAACTGAGCATTCGATTGAGCAGAAATAAAAAATAAAGTGGCTAGTAATAGATTTCGGAAAGCACTGTATATCCTCATAAAGTCAATGTTCCATATCCTTAAGATACATCTAGTTATTCTTCAGTCTTTGCATATTTCGCAAATCCTCCCTAATTTTTGCAGCTTTTTTTTCTGCTTCTGCAGCGCTGATTAAGGGCAACTCCTTACATTTTGCCAATTGATTGAAATCTTGACCTTCTAGAGGAAGCTTAACTGCGACCGCTTGGTATTGATGATATTTTGATTGAGCACTAAGAACGATTCCGGGAAGTCCAAATACATTTCGCGGTCCATATGCCAGTGGGATATCAATAGCAAACCAAGCTGTGAATTCTCTGAAAAAGCCATCCTCCCAAACAACTTTACTAGTGGCCTTTTGACAGACAAATCCGAGTATGCGCATCGTATCAGATTGCAACTCCCAATTAAATTCTGGCAAAGAATCTACACGACAGAAATTAAAAGAACCGGTAACCCATGGACGGTAATACATCATGGCTCCATTGGGGCGATAACTATACTGAAAACGTCTATTTTCATACACATCGATGAGCTCATTTGTCATACGTTTGATCTCTTCGGCACTAGCATTTAAGCCTTTTAATTTTTCGTTGATCATGATCGGATCTGCACCAATTTTAGTATCAATAACAAAAGCAGAAACAGTATCATTGAAATATAACCAAGTTGTATCTACTTTATCAGAAGCTCCGGGAGAATAAAGACTATGCCTAACTGTATTGACATAAGTAATTTTTCCGGAATACTTCTGTGCAGAAGCCGAATGGAATAAAAGGATACTAAGGAAAATAACAATGAGAATATTGAATTTCATATAAATAATTAAGGACTTCTGTTTTAAAATGATAGAAACCTATAGTTAGTTTTGAGGAACCTGAGGGATGGGGCAGTCACCTCTAGGATCATTGACAGTGGTTCCATTAAAAGGATCTTCAGAACAGTAAACATACACGGTTGTTCTCGTTTCGCCGTTTCCGCAGTCCTCTTCCAAAGTTAATCTTTGTAAAGTACAAGAAAGGGGGATTTTTTTGGATGCTTCGGCTGCCTTATTAGCCGCAATTTTCTTTGTAAACTCTTTTTGCAGAGGTAAGCTTCCTTTAGCATAAGAAAAAGCAAAAGTCATACAGACTAGGATAATGGATAGAATTGTTTTTTTCATAGTTTGTTAATTTATGAAGCCCTTAATTATTTTTCATTTAATCTTTAATTATTACCGCCATTACCCCTGAATACTATTACTACGAACATTGTTAAAAATGGAGATTATAGCAAATGGATTTATAGGATGAAACTTTCTTTTAAGAATAAAAGACTAATGAAGTTATCTGCTTAAAGTATATGTGATTATAATTTGAGGGAAAATCCTCATACCAGTTATGCTTCAAATAAGATGACTCAAGCCTATTGATTTTACAAACAATAATTATAATGCGACGTCAATAGCACTTTTTTTGTTTCTATTTTGAAAGTAGCTAAAGTCTTGAAAACAACCCAGTCTCATGTACGTATAAAAGTAACCCTGCTCTGCTAGTAATTTTTAATTTTTTGAATAACTCATCTCTGTATCTATCAGCAGTTTTGGGGCTAATATTTAACTGATCAGCTATTTCTTTATAGGTCAAACTCGGATTTGCGGATAGCTTTAGAAAATCAATTTGTCTTGGAGTTAAGGAAACACGATTTGCTTTAATCAAATTAAGGTCATTAATATTTACAGATTGAAAGCTATCATCAATTGATAGAACAAACTCTCCCTTTGCCACATTTCTAATTGCATCAATAAGAGCATTCGCTTTAATTCCTTTGCTAAGAAATCCACTTGCACCTGCTTCTATAATACTACTTACTAAATGGAAGTGAGTAAACATTGATAAAACAACGATTCGAACTGAAGGATTTTTATTTCGCAATCTTTCAATTACGCTTTTCCCATTTATTTTAGGCATTTGGAAATCAGTAACAATAACATCAGGGATGTGTTTTACTAATTTTAATTTTGATAGGAACTCTTCACCGTCTGCGGCTTCGATTGAAATCGAAAAAAAACCTGAGACACTTAATAAAGTTTTCAAGGAAGTTCTAAATAAATCATGATCATCAATTAACCCAATTGTAATCATACAATAGTTTTCAAGTTAATTGCTAAGTCGAAATGTTTTGGGGGAGAATATTTACAATAGCAATAAATTATACCGTACTATTTCTCATGTGACTTAATTAAAATTATAAAAAAAATTAATCCGATTTTTCTTTTTGTCTTGAGGGTTTTACCCCACTTCAATAAGAACATGCTATAACTATGTTTTGGACAACGATTTACTTTTTAAACGTTCCATATCTCTTTAGCAAATAAAAAAAGCGAAGATGGAGTTCTTCGCTTTGTGGGCCCACCTGGGCTTGAACCAGGGACCCCCTGATTATGAGTCAGGTGCTCTAACCAGCTGAGCTATAGGCCCCAACCTTGCGGTTGAGGCGGCAAAAATAATGAATTGAACTTAATTTTCCTGACCAATTAAAGGCTAGCCAAGCTATTACCCCTGTTTTCTTACATACTTCGTCAGTATCACAATCATCTGTCCTTCAATCTTTCCCTCAATTTGTTCCTTATTATCTTTTACCAATCGGATATTTCTCACTACCGTTCCTACTTTGGCACTCATACTAGTACCTTTTATATCTAATGACTTTGTAAGGATTACCGTATCCCCTTCCTGCAGAAAATTTCCGTAAGCATCTGTGTGTAATTCCGCTTCCCCATCATTTTCATGATCGCCTGTTGCCTTAGCCCATAGTAAGTTTTCATCATCGAGGTACAACATATCCAACTGATCTGCCGCCCAGCTTTCTTTTCTGAGTCGATTCAACATTCTCCATGCCATTACTTGTATTCCGGGCACTTCACTCCACATAGTTTCTGTAAGTGCTTTCCAATGACCATAGTCCAATGGTTCTTTTTTCTCTACTTGTACCAAACACTTATTGCAAATTGCAATGGTATTTTCGGGATAAGCGTGATCTTGCGGGGGCACTTTATAGAGTTGTACTACTGTTTTTGAGTTACATAACTCGCAGGTGTGATTACTTCTGTTCAATACAATTTCTTCCAGTTTCATGTTCTAAGGTTGAGCGCACAAGGTAACGGAACATTCATAAGAATATACTGATAAAAGTCAGCTAACTTTAAAGAAACCAATTGTATGAACCTTGGAATTATTGTTGCAGCTATCATTGCAGCTATTGCGCTGATAAGTTTTCTCATCTATCGAAGTAAAATTGATAGAAAAGAATTGGAAGAAGAATTGAACAATGAGTTGGAAGATGTGAAACACAAAAGAGATACGAATCGTGATTAATCACTTCTTCAATTATTCACTGCTATTCCGCTCCTTTAAAAATACTCTTTGCTCCCTCTTTTTGCTGTTCTGTTATTCCAATAAAACCGTATTTACGATCTAACTCTTTATACATACTTACCGTTTTTCGAATACGCTCGAAATCTGTTTCCGGAATTTTAGCTATCTCCAACGCTTCTTTTTGTTTCCATACTTCTGCTTCTATCAACATATCAGCCTGCTTACCGTTCACTTCTAGTTTATCCATTAATGTTCTTCTGAATTTGTTGCGAAACTGTAATTGCAATTGTGGTTTAGCGATCGTATCATAATTGCGATTCACCGTTAACGTAATGATTTCACAGGGCTCGCTTAAACTTTTCTTTCTGCGTTCTACCAATGCCTTTACCTGATCGCCCGATAATGAAAGCGATTTGTATTTCTTCACTACTTCTTCCTCTACCTCGCCTGCAGTAGCAAATGTATCACTGGCATTTGCTTCGATTTTGATCTTGGTAAGTCTTGCCCAATGATGAATTTGTCCGATTTTATCTGCTGTAGCTTCTGATATTTTCAACTGTTTAACCAAAGCCGGTTTCTCACAATAACCAAATAACTCTACCTGTTGCTCGGGCGTCCACTCTTGTGCTTGTGTTGTTATTGCGGATAAAAGCATCACGCATACCACATTCATTACCATAACTATCTTTCGCATGATCAAAAAATTTGTCTTGAAATTACACAAAAGATTGTGTTGAAAATAAAGCTACAATCGCTTTAACTTTTTTATGACGATCATTCATCATGTCATCACTACTATTACCTTTATAGTATGAGTCATGTTCTTGACAATGCTATTTGGGAAGCACTCACCACACATCAGCAATCCTTGAATGCTGGTACAGATCAGCTAAAATACTTTTCCAAAGAAGTATCTCCCTTATTTGCGCTCCAGAACTGGGATAAAGCCGATCATGATGCACTTGAAAAAAATCTTCCTTCTGATCGATCATTTTTTGTTTTGATCGCCAGAGAAATTGAGATCCCGGATACGATGCAGATACAGCTTACATTACCTCTGTATCAGATGGTCGCTACTACAACCATTTTCTCTGAGCATACACATCATGCCATCATAAAAAAATTATCCGAGAAGGACGTTCCTCAAATGCTGGAACTCACCGCTACAACCAAACCCGGTCCTTTTGGTACGCATACGATCGAGTTTGGAAATTACTACGGTATATTTGAAGGAGAACAATTGATATCCATGGCCGGACAACGCCTGCAAACAAATAGTTTCACCGAAGTCAGTGCTATCTGCACCGATCCTGCACATTTGGGAAAAGGATATGCCGCAGCGCTTACACAAAAAGTCTGCGCTTGTATTTATAATGCAGGTAAAACTCCCTTTTTACATGTACGACAAGATAATATCGGCGCGATTAAGCTCTATGAAAAACTAGGTTTTGAAATCAGAGCAGATATATATTTTGCGATATTCAAAAAGAAAGCAACATCTTAAAAAAACGCTCCGAATATAATCCGGAGCGTTTTCGTTTATAGTTTCACACCCAATGTCATAAAGAAATTTCTAGGCTCCGCCGCCATCAATCCCGGACCAGGATAACCCCCTGCTCTTCTTGTAAAATATTTCTCACCCAACAAGTTATTAATACCACCTTTTACAAAGAATTTCTCAGTGAATTTATAAGTACCACTGATATCTACCAGGTCATAAGAAGGTATCAATCCATTGACACCATTTGCAGTTGGAGTAATAGTATTGTTCGCATCACTGTAAGCTTCCGATACATAACTGTATTGTGCTGTAACCGTGAGTTGCTTTCTGTTATAGGTAACTCCTGTACGATAAATTCTTTCCGGCGCATTCTCTACACGCTTGTTTTTCAGATTTGATTCTACTAAAGTATTCCCTTGACGAGTGATGACACGTAAGTTGTCATACTGTGCATTGATGAACGCCAATGAAGCGAATACCGTAAGGTTTCCAAACACTGGCTTAACACCCCAGGCTTTGAATGGACTGAATTCTACCAATGTTTCTACACCTCTGCTTCGACTATTGCCTACATTGGTGCGGAGATTATAAAAGCTACCATCCAATCTTTGTTGAGCAATCAATCCAATTCGATTGTTGTATTGCAACAAATAACCGCTTATATCAAAGAACAAATACTCTTTGATACGACCACGATAACCCAGATCAATATTGTATCCTTTTGCATCTTTCAAATTCTGATCAATCACATCAGTTGTAGGATTACCGGTTAAATCACTGAACAATACCGGACGGTATGCTTGCGAATAGTTGGCATAGATCTCTGTTTGACCGATATGATATTCTGCTCCCACACCCGGCAACACAAAACGACGAGTTCTATTTTGATTATTGATTTTTATTTCAGTATTACCGCTAAGACCAACTCTACCATCTGCCTCATTTTGAATATTTTCTACACGAACACCCGGAATGATCATGAGCTTATCTCCAATCCTGAACATGTTTTCAGCAAAGAAAGCAGTGTTGTTTGTGATAAAGCTTAAATCGGTTGGGAATGGATTGAGAATATTCAAGTTATAATCTGATCCCGTATCACCCGTTCCATTTTGGAAACGATCAGTATTACCTCTGAAATAACGGATACCTGCAGATAGTGTATTTCTCATCTTACCGATCTGATAGTCAGTGATATAACGCGCTTCGATTCCAAAATTTCTATACTGATCGATATCTACTCTACGATTATTAAAACGCAGTGTGGTAGCATTAATGGTATCAGCAACATTAGGTGCCTGCATAAAACCAATGCTGTTGCGATCGCCCGTCATGGCAAACGCCTTTACATTCAATCTGCTTTTATCAGAGATGGTATAATCAGCATTGAAAGCAGCCATGTTCCATTTTACTTCAAACCAATTTCTTTGGCGCAAGCTCTTGTAGGGATCTTGTGCAAATTGTGCATCGGTTAATCCACCGGGTTGCTGACTTAAGTAGTCAAAGTGTGTGATCTCTAGTCCTACTTTTAATTTTTTATTGATGTTCCATGAAAAATTTCCAAAAGCAGTGTTCACTTTGAATCCACTATTCTCACGGAAGCCATCACCTCTGCGATGATCCCAGAAAGCGTAATAATGTGTCTTGCCGTTTTCACCACCGATAGCATTATAAGAATTGAACAGGCCAAAACTTCCTGCTGTTTGTTGTGATTCGTATTGGAAAGGTTTATTGATCTCACTTCCATCTTTCATGATGAAATTCACCATACCGCCAAACTGTGGACCATACTGCAAACTGGCAGCACCACGTAACACTTGAACTCGTTGAACTGAATTTAACTGAGGGGTATAATATGCTTCGGGATAACCAAAAGGATCACTACTGATATCATAACCATTCTGACGAAGATTGAACTCCCAACTACGATTCGGACTCAATCCACGTGCAGCAATACCAATTTGAATACCACTTGGATCACTTTCCCAGATCTGAATACCCGGCACTTTGGCCATTACTTGGCGCATGGTATTGGTAACTACATTGCCTTGTACATTGTCCATCATGATCAAGGCATTCTTTTTCCCGGCATTGATTGTGGTCCCTACTATTTCAGGTAAGAAGTGTATATCCGCTTTGGTATATCTACCGACCAATGTGATATCGGGTAAAAACTTAGCATGAAAGAAAGAGCTATCGATCTTGGCTTTACTTTCTTTTTCCTGTGCATCTGTCGTTGTTACAATTAATGTCCCTAATAAAAGGGCTGTCATCCATCTATTCATCATTTTCTTTTTAAATCGGGTGCAAGTTGTTTTGAAATCATACATACTTACTTACGAGAAAAGAAAAGCGATTGACGAGATGCAGAAAAAAGAATGTGTATTATGAGTTCTTTTGAAGGATTATGACAGACAGATGACAGAAGCAGACTTTTGTTTTCTTTTCACCTTTGTGTTGGTGATGCGAGCAATAAAAAACCCTCCGCATTATTGCGGAGGGTTTCGTTCCCAAATCTACGCCGTTGTTGATCTGGCGAATAACAACAGCAGGTTGTAATCTTAATTTCGTGCTATTTAGATACATACGAAAATTAATTTATATTATGGTGTCTTTTTTTTACAAAAGTTTAATACCGGGATATTTTCTTCTGCATATTTTTTAATTCCACCACTCAATAACTTTCTGTCATATAAATACAATAAATATCCATGGGGAACTTCACTAAGAAGCACGCCTTTATATTTTCCAAAAGGCATAATCATATCTTTAGTAATTTTAGCCATACCCTATGTTTATTCAAAAAAGTTGGCAGAGGCATTTAAACAATTAGGATTACTTTTTATTGTTTGTTTTACAAATTCGTTAAACTGTTCTTCACAGATACTTGATACACCTGTAATTTTTTGAAGATCTTCCCAGTAATGTTCATCTGGTTTTGTTGATTTACGCCTAGCCCATTTTATTATTGTTGTTCCAGCCCTCACTCGACTACTAGAACTATTCTCTGAATTATCACTATTTTTAACTTGTAATAATGTTCCGTCAATTTTACAAAAATCTACTGCATCTATTGTACTTCCCCAACAACAATACCAACCAGCTTTTTGTAAAGAAATAGACAAATATTCTTCAAGCAAATCACCCACTAAATTTTCTATTGTCATCATAATAGAATGGGCTGACTCAATATTTCGGGCAAAATCTTCTTCAACATCAGGAAAACGATATTGAAAAACGTATCGCACGATTGCATCAGGGTGAGTATTTGATTTTTTGCCAATGCGCTGTGAAGGTCGATTAGAATATCCCCTCATATAAGAATCTACCCATTTTTGGACATACCTTTCAAGAGGAATAATTTCCTCTTCTGATAGGCGAAAAGAGGGCAAATTTTTAATATCAGAAAAAGCGACTCTAAGAACCACTGATATCTGTTCATGAAAATCTGGTTCTACGAGTTTGAGGGCGAACTTGATAGCATCTTCAACATTAAAGCTATCGAATTTATATGTTGGCTTCATATTCAAATATTATACTCGTTTGAAATGATTTTTTTGTTTTAGGGATACTTTTTTGAATAATTTTTTTTTCAAATTCTTGGTCAGATGTTTTTAAATATCTCGAATATGGGAATTCAGGTAATTGTTTATACGTTTCCCCTTTTGAATGTCTTAAAATTGTTTTCCCTATCGCTTTGCCTAAACCAACTGGTACTGCATTTCCAATCTGTTTATATTTTTCCAAAATAGTTCCTTGAATTTCCCATTCATCAGGAAATTCTTGAATTCTTTTATATTCTTGTATTGAAAGAGGGCGTGGTTCTTCTGGATGTGCTAATTCTGTCGCCGGCATTGCAGGGTGAGTAACAACGGTTGGAGATGGTTTATTCCAGTCTAACCTACGGAGAAAACCGGTTTTCCCTCCCCCTAAAAAATACGCCTTACCCAAAGCCTCTTTTTGAACAGAGAGTGGTAGGCTTCTCCAATTTTCTCCAGATTTTAGCATATTGATATATTTCAATCTCTTCTCGGAAAAAGGAATGTATTCAGCCTTATTGTTATCCAAATCTATTACTGCTTCCTTAAATGTTTTCCACCTAGGTAAACCAAATGAATCGTTATTCGAATGCGTTGGCTCAAGATAAGGGACTTTAGTTGGCAGTTTTGTACAAATTATTACTATTCTTTCTCGTATTTGAGGTGTCCCGAAATTTGCAGAATTATATAAATTAAAGGATACTAGATATCCGTATGACTCAAGTTTTTTGATAACATAAAATAGAGAAGACCCTGGTGTATTTTTCCAATCAATTTTATACTTTTTAATAATAGGGTCATCCAGAATATCAATAGATAATGAAGAGGACATCAGCCCGCGTACATTTTCAATGACAGCATAGGTTGGTTTAAGATTGGATATCAAATCAATATAGCATAGAAAAACATTACCTCTCTCATCTTGAAACCCTTTTCTATTACCTGCTGTACTGAACGCCTGACAAGGCGGCCCGCCGACTACTAAATCAACTTGTTCCTTATTTTGAAGGTTTGCAAATTCTAGAATTTGCTCGTACGAATAGTTCCTTATATCGCCAATTAAACCAATTTTTTTGTCATTATGTAAGATCGTTTTTCTACTTGCATTATCAATCTCACATGCTAATAAAACATTAATTCCAGATTGTTCTAGACCAATATCTAACCCCATAGCACCAGAAAAAAAAGATAAACAGTTTAATTTTTGTTTTGAATATTTATATTCAGATTTTCTATCAGCTACATATTTTACTTCTTTGTTCTTCATAATATTCAACAGTCAGTTTTTTTATTTGAAATTACATACAAGTAATTAGAATTCCCTTAGCAACATGCCATAGTGTATGAATTGTTAATATCACAATTTTCCATGCTAATTCATCTATTCGAAACTTTAAAGCATAGTTGAACACTTAAATAGGTTCATGATAGATTATATAAAGAATAAGTCGCAAAAGCAAAAATGCAAACATTTAGAGTCTATTTGAATGAATTTTTTTCTTGCGAGACTACTAAAGAGAAACGGTTGTAAAACCGCTTTTATTGGTCATCTGATCAACAAAAAAACCCTCCGCATTATTGCGGAGGGTTCTGCTCCCAAAGCTGGACTTGAACCAGCGACCCTCTGATTAACAGTCAGATGCTCTAACCAACTGAGCTATTTGGGAATACCGTTTTCCCTTTCGGGGTGGCAAAAATAGGGAAAAATGCAATCTGGCAAAATCTATATCCAAAAATTTGGTCAAAAAGCTACGTATAAGCCGTCTTCCCGCTGTTCCAAAGGGTAGGTTTTCAGATAATAACCCTCCCCACTGGTATTTCTGCCATTTTTAATATTGAAGCGGTAACGGTGTAAGGGACATACGACCTGTCCGGTAGCATCTATAAAACCATCCGCCATTACCCCACTGGCATGCGGACATTTATACGCAAAAGCAAAATACCGGTCTTCAAAACGGGCAACGGTGATTTTCTTGCCGGCTACTTCTACCAAACACATCTGGTTCGTCTGCCAACCCAGTGATTCGGGTGCAGCGGTAAGTAAATGCCATTGAGGTGTAGAACTGAAAAAAGACATTTAGAAATGCACGGTTTTATACGGATAACGAACCTGATACATATCTCGAACTTTTCCAAGGATCAGCTCTCGCAATGCATCAATATTTTTTCTTTCCAATGCGGATATGAATACACAATTATGATCGGTAGTACGTTCCCATTTTTCACGCAATTCCAATAAGATCTCTTGCTTTACTTCATCTTCCAACCACTCATCGAAATTTTTCTCTTCATAGAGATCCATTTTATTGAAGATGGTCAGAATAGGTTTCTCGAATGCTTTCAGCTCTTGCAAAGTTTTATTCACCACGCCGATCTGATCTTCATATTGCGGATGCGATGCATCCACCACATGCAATAAAATATCTGCTTCTCTTACTTCATCCAATGTGCTCTTGAAACTTTCCACCAGATGGTGAGGTAGTTTACGTATGAATCCTACGGTATCACTCAATAAAAATGGCGTATTTTCAAAAACGATCTTACGAGTAGTGGTATCAAGGGTTGCAAAGAGTTTGTTTTCTGCAAACACATCACTTTTACTCAACACATTCATCAATGTACTCTTTCCCACATTCGTATATCCTACCAATGATACGCGGATAAGTTCTCCTCTCTCTTTGCGTTGTGTGAATGATTGTTTATCGATCTCTGCCAATCTTTTTCTGAGTAATGAGATCTTGTCTTTAACAATACGACGGTCAGTTTCAATTTCTGTTTCACCCGGACCTCTGGTACCAATACCACCACCTTGTCTTTCCAAGTGTTTCCACATACCTTTCAATCGAGGCAACAAGTATTGGTATTGTGCCAACTCAACTTGCACTTTTGCCTGTGCGGTTCTGGCTCTTCTAGCGAAAATATCAAGGATCAAATCACTTCGATCGATCGTTTTCACACCCAACTCTTTTTCAATATTCGTGATCTGTGAACCTGTCAATTCATCATCAAAAATGACCAGATCAATTTTTTTTCCGCTTACATAAGATTTGATCTCTTCCAGTTTTCCTTTTCCAACAAAAGTTCGGCTATCAGGATGTGGTAGCTTCTGTGTGAATTTGCGTACGGTCTGAGCACCCGCAGTTTCAGCTAAAAATGCGAGTTCATCCAAATATTCATACACCTGTTCCTGGGTTTGTTCTTTTTGAATCAATCCCACTAAAACGGCTGTCTCTTCTCCTTTAATTTTATGTTGCTTCTCAATCAAAGTCTGTTCCTCTTTTTGCAAAGGTAACCTTTGCTTTTTGCTTCAAAAGAAAAACCCCGCTTACACCTAAGTTTCAGCGGGGTTTAAAATTAGTATGTTCGTAATTACAATCCGCTGATGGTAATGCCCACAGAGAATTTTCTCATAGAAGGACCAACACCATCTTTCAATACGGTATTTAGCTGATAACCTGCATCCAGCGACAAAATTCCATATCCAATCCTTGCAGTAGCTGCTAGCATGGTTCCATTGATGAAACGTTTGCTGCTTTGTTTTTCAACATAAGAAGTACCGTAAAGACTTTGTCCATTCTTGTTCACATAGTTCTTTCCCTTTGTATACGATTTTAATAAGGTACCGATCTTTAATCCAACAGCTGCCTTCCAAGATTTAGCCGGATTTTCAGGGTTGGAATAATAACGCAATTCTAAAGGGATCTCAAGATAGATAGTAGTGAGTTTGTTTTTCTTAAAATGGTCTACACTATCCACTCTGGTAAATGGCAATCTTGCGGCTGGTGATTTAACATCTACACGAGTATTATTAAAGAAAATATTACTGGTTCCCAAACCTGCACCCAAACCCAGACTCATTCGTTTATTGGTCTTGAAGGGTTTATCTATCATGAAATAGATATTGAGGTGTCTGCTGAAACCATTTCCTGTACGAACACTATCCGGACGGTTCAGCCAGGTATCACCACCATACTGAATCATGAAATGATCTGCAGGACGGTCACTGAGGTCTATCTTACTCCAATCTGTTTTTGTCTTGGTTTCTTTTTTCTGAGCGTTGGCCAGCAGGGTTCCTGAGATAGCCAATAAGAGTACTACTAATTTTTTCATTGTCTCGTTTCGTTGCGCCAATATATGGCAATAGGGCGCAAAAATAACAGAAATGGCTGCACAGAAGTGGTTAAAAATTAGTCAAATCCACCTTTTACCTCATTTTCTGTCCTTCCTGCAGCAATAAACAGATGGAATCAAGCAGTTTTACGTATCAAACCTACCCGTAATGCATACGTAATAATAGAGGCTACACTTTTGGCTCCCAGTTTATCCATAATACGCATCCGATAGCTTTCAATGGTTCTTTTTCCGATTTCTAACCGTTCTGCTATTTCCTTACTGGTAAGCTCCCGGCAGATCATTACAACAATTTGTTTTTCGATTTCGGTCAATGCCACATGTTGTACTCCCTTTTTATGATGGTATCTCCCTGCAATGATTCGGGTCAATTTTTCTGTAATATCAGGAGAGAAATAAGGTTTGTGATCATATACCGCTTTAATAGCCGTGATCAACTCCTCTTCTTGTATACCTTTCAATAAAAACCCTTGTGCACCAGCCTCAAGCATATCAATGATGAGATGATCTTCACTAAAGGAGCTGAGTGCAATGATCCTGGCTCCGGGAAAAGTCCGACAAAGTTTTTTAGTTGTTTCAATACCATCCATATGCGGCATTTTCACATCGGTGATGATCACTTCTGGTCCATATTGTTTTGCTTTCAGCAATAATTCTTTACCATTCGATGCTTCTGCCTTCAATACGATTTCCGGGTGACGAGATAACATATCTTTTAATCCTTCCCGAAAAACAAGATGATCATCGGCGATCACTACTGTTATCTTTCCATTCATTGTACCAGATTTGAAAGCACATACTCTCAGTTGTCTTGTGCTTCTTATTTGCACAAAACAATCATGATGCAATACGTACTTGAATTAAGCATTGATTTCGGTAGCTGCTATGGTGAATTTGATATCACCATAACCAATTTCCTCAGGTAGATTTTCTTTCAAAAGTCGCAGACTGCTTTTTCCATATTTTGTGAGTGCTGTATGGATCAGCTCTTGCTTATCGGGGGGGACTAAATTATTAATATCCAGCTTTCCGGAAGAAATATAGTACGACAAATGTGTTTCTATAGTACTCACCGAAAGAACTCTTTGTTCTGCAATATCAGCAATACTCATTCCGCTTTGATAGAGATCCAGTGAAATCTTTTTTGTGTCTGTTTCTCTTTCTCTGGGCTGTTTGCTTTTTCGTTCGCGCTTAGGTTGTTTCAACTCTATTCGTGTATCCAATCCTTGCTCATTACAATAATCCTGTACCTGCTCTAAAAATGCCTCTCCATACTTCTCAATTTTATACACACCAAAACCTGATATCTTACTCAAGTCTTCCGTTGTGAAAGGAAGATAAGTAGCCAGATCAATCAAACTGCTGTCGCTGAAGATCAGATACGCCGGTACATTTTCTTCATGTGCAATTTTATTTCGCAGTTTTTTCAGGTTCTCAAATAATTCTTTTTCATAAGGTAACTGCTGATAAATAACAGGTTCTTTTGCAGTGACGATTTGAATAGGTGTATGCAAGAAAACTTTCTCTCCTTGGAATAATACTCCTTTACTTTTTTCTGTGAGTTGCAAAACGGGATACTGACTGTCACTCATCTGTAAATATCCACTCGATAAAAGTTCACGGGTATAGTGCATCCATTCATCTTTGGGTTTGTCTTTTCCGATGCCGTATACTTTCAACTCTTTGTGTTCGGGTCTTATCTTTTCACTATTACTTCCACGTAATAGATCAACGATATATCCTAGTCCAAATCTTTCATTCACCCTTGCCACTGCACTCATAATCTTTTGTGCCACAATGGTTTGATCGGATAACTCAGGTTTATGAATACAAGTATCACATGTACCACAATACTCGGGGGCTTGTTCTCCAAAATAATTCAACAAATATTTTCTCCTGCATTGCTTGGTTTCACAGAAAGCCACCATTTTATCCAGCTTATCCAACAGAATTTTTGTTTGCTCGGGGTTGTTATCGATCTGAGCAAAATTTTTCAGCTTCATGACATCACCCGCACCATAAAATAAAACAGCCTCACTGGGTAAACCATCTCGTCCGGCTCTTCCCGTCTCCTGATAATATCCTTCAATATTTTTAGGAAGATCTACATGTATTACATAACGCACATTGCTTTTGTTGATACCCATTCCAAAAGCAATGGTTGCAACCATGATGTTGATATCATCTTTCAAAAAAAGATCCTGTCTCTGATCGCGCGTTGTTTTATCCAATCCGGCATGATAAGCCTCGGCATTAAACCCATCTGACTTCAAATCTTCTGCTAATTTTTCTGTTGCATTTCTACTCAAACAATAAATGATACCACTATCTTCTTTGTGTGTTTCCAGATAGTCGACCAACTCATCATAATAATTACGTTTAGGTTTCACGTAATAAGTGATGTTGGGTCTGTTGAAACTGTTTTCAAAAACCCGATAATTCTTCAGCCGCAACTGATCAATGATATCCTTCTTGGTCAGTCCATCAGCAGTAGCCGTCAGTGCAATCAAAGGAATATTGGGGAACTGTATTTTCAGCTCATGTAAAATGCGGTATTCCGGTCTGAAATCATGTCCCCATTGACTGATACAATGCGCCTCATCAATGGCAAATAAGGCAGGAGATGCTTGTTCTTTCAAAAACTGAAGCAGATTGATTTCTGAACCAACCAAACGTTCCGGTGCTACATACAACAACTTCAATTCATTATTACGCAACTGTTGTAAAATAGCTTCTCGTTCTGATGGATGTTGTGTACTATTGAGAAATGCCGCTTTTACACCTGATAAGATCAATGCATCCACCTGATCTTTCATCAAAGCGATCAAGGGGCTTACCACGATGGTGACACCTTCCAAACAAAGTGCCGGTACCTGATAGCACAAACTCTTACCGCCACCGGTAGGCATCAACACAACAGCATCTTTCCCTGCTAACAAATGATCGATGATCGCTTCCTGGTTATGTCGAAACGAAGTGTAACCAAAAACAGATTGTAATATACTAGCCGGTGATGCCATCATAAACTCATTCACTTAACGAGTGCGCAAGATAAGGGGAGAAAAGGGAGGATGACAATAGGTATTTTTACGTAATCTCTTTAAGAAGGGACAAGGAAGCAACAAGCCACAAGCTGCAAGCTGCAAGTGCTAAATTACTTGCTTGACCCTTCCACTTGATTGCTGAATATTGGTTCTTGATCCTTCCTTGTTCCTTGTTTCTTGTCTCTTTATTCTTGTTTCTTACTCCTACAGTTCTCTCACCCAAATATTTCTATAGCTCAAAGGATTACCACCATCATTGCCATGATCTTGTAAGATCAAGGGTTCTTTATCACCGTGCTTTTTGTAGCTGGCCGGACCGATCCATTCTGTTCCGCCTTTGATCTCTACATTGTTTTGTACCAAAACTCCATTGTGAAATACAGTGATTCTTGCCGGCGTTTGTATTTGTCCATCAGCATAAAACTGTGGAGCAGTAAAAATCACATCATAAGATTGCCACTCACCCGGTTTTCTACTGGCGTTCACCAATGGAATATGTTGTTTGTAAATGCTGGCTGCTTGTCCGTTTACGTAAGTTGGGTTATTGTAAGAATCCAATACTTGTAATTCATAGCGTCCCATAAAAAAGATCCCGCTATTGCCACGCGATTGTCCGTTACCCGCAATCACGGCAGGTGTTTTCCATTCAATATGAAGCTGACAACTACCAAAGCCTTGTTTGGTTTCAATATCACCAGACATTTTCACTACTGTCAGTGATCCATCTTTTTCAATTTTCCAACCGGCCTGTCCACCTCCTTTTTTCTGAAAACTATTCAGGTCTTTTCCATTGAACAGCACAATAGCATCCGAAGGAGCATCAGCATTGGTTTTGCCGGGTGTTACAGTAGCGGGAACGGGTTCCCATTGTTCTGTTTTTTTTGATTCTTTTACCAGGCTGTCTATATTCAGTCTTTGCGCCTGTGTGAGTGTTACAAACGTGATGGCAGCAGTCATCAGCAATAGCTGTTTTTTCATATAATCGTTGCTTTGTGATTGATAAATGAGGGTATAAATTAAGAAGATTTTATCAGATACCCTTATCTGTATTTATGCAGCGGTTTCCGATTGCTTCATGATATGTACAGCAAGAGCTTTTTGCTGATCAGGTTCATCAGGAGATTCATGTACCTCCAAACGAATCCGCTGTGTGATATCATTCAATGCTGTAATTCTTTGTACCGTATATGGAATCGTATCCAATCCAGAAACAAACTTGAGAATATAAGTATAGATACCAATGATATTACCCGCCAAAACAGTAGTTCCTGCTACTTGATTGGTGATCAAAAGCGATAAAGCAATCACAACCATCACCATTAATTCCATCATTCCAAAATTCCATGCTTCCTGATCGCTGATACGTATCTGCCATTTACGAAGGTTATTGAAATGTTTTTGAATAGCCGTTGAATCACCGGAAGAAATCACATTGACCTGTTTCTCCAATTCATCATTCTTCAATTGTGTAAGCCGTTTCATTTTCTTACCATAAAAATAACTGATGGTCATCACCGGTAATAAAATAGCCAGACAAAGCAATACAACAGAAGACTGATAAAAAAACAGTAAGATCATTGAACCTAAAATATTATACACAGCTTCAATGATATACACCAGATCGAATTCCAAAAAGTCAACAAACTCTCTCGCCAGTGTAGAATGTGCACTGAGTTTAGACACCTCCTGAGATTTGATTTTTCTGGAAAGAAATTTTGTTACTAGAGAGGTATAAATAGCTGAGTAGGTTCTGGTATCATAACGATGTCTGATCGTGCCGATCACCAGCCATACAAAATGTACCAATGACAATAAGATCAATCCTCTGTAAGAATGTTCCATCAGATCATTGATCGCCATCCCTAAAAAGAAAGGACGCAACAAAGACCCCGTCATCTCCAATGAAAACAACAGATAGGTAATTCCCAATCTCATTTTGTGCGCTTGCACCAACTTACCCAATACATTCATCCTGATCATAACAACATGCTTTCATGACAATACAAATACAATGATCGATTCAAGACCATTGACGCAACTAGAATGGGTTAGTAGTTGGACAATTGAACCGGTGCTTCGTTTAAGAGCGACGTTTGTTTTCTCTTTGTGTGACGGTATTACCCGGTGTGCCGGTAATTCGTTTTCTGCAGTTGGGTGAACCGCATTGACATTCAAAAGGCTCCATGTGTTCATCCAAAAATGTGGCGTAATCGAGGGTTAGTTCTTCGCCTAGTTGTATGTTTCGGATGGCGATAACATTCAAGCCATCATAAGCAGTATTAGGTTGGCAACTATGGTTTTGTGGAGCCCATGCTGCCGGATCATTATCCCACAGCAAAAATACTTCATTGCTCACAGGATAAGCATAGCGTCGAAAAATTTCTTTTTCAACATCATTCCAATGCGCTTCTACATGACGTTTTGTGACAATGCGTTGTGACTGTTCTTCGCCGATGAAAATCACTTCATTACACATGATAGATCGCGTTGCATAAATGCCAAAACCGGACAATGCATTTCCTTTGATCTGGTATTTTTTCTGTATGCGTAAGTGACGTGAAATTCCTTCTTCGATCATTTTTTTCAAAAATCCGGCTTGACCAATACCATCGTATTGTAGAATATAATCAGCCGATCCTTCATAGCCATTGGTATAAAAAACAGAGCAAGTAAAATTGATCTCCAGAAAATATAAAACACCATTGGCATCCATTCTAAAATCCAATCGTGCATAACCTACTCCATTGAATCCTTTGAAGATCTTAATCGCCGCATCTTTTAATGCATGACTGATATCAGGATCTGTACAAGGAATATTGGCAGATGGATGTAAAGCAGATGTTTTTAAAGTATACGTTTTGAATTGATAGCCTTCGGGAAAAATAAATTCCACAGGTTGAAAAGCAGTGGCTGTTTTTCCGTTGTCGTCAGCTATCAACAAAACAGTGAACTCTCTTCCTTCAATATATTGTTCAACGATCAACTGCGGATATTCAGGCAGTAATGTTTGTACTTGTTGGATAAGCGCAGCTTTATCATGTACAACTGAATGTTGATCGATACCCAGACTATCTCCTGCCTTAGCAGGTTTTACAAACAATGGAAAAGGTATGGTGATTGAATCAAGATCATCCAAACTATTCACGAGCGCATAAGCAGGCGTTGCAACACCTTCACAATAGGCCAAATATTTCATGATCTCTTTGGAAGGATCATATAGATTGGTATTAGGACCTGTATAAGGCAAGCCGAGTAACTCCAAAGTATAGATCACATCAATAGAAGGCACTTCCCATTCAAGGTATCCTTCACATAGGTTTACAAATACATCATATCCTTTGTGTTGTAACGCTTTGAGTTGTTTATACGTGGTGAGCTTATTCAGAAATACATGATCAACCTGTGCGCCCGGTAACAAAGCAGAAAGATCTCTGGGTGGATCATAATTTTTATAGTCCACATTGGTCGTGCTGTAATCAGGTTGCAGTACACAAATTTTTTTCCCTTTTGCCCAGTTGTCGTTCATCGTATTTGCTATTCTACTAAAAATTTATGCCTCTATACTTATAGAATTGGCTTCAGAATATTTTAACTGATATCTTTTTACTCCTTCGGTTAAGATGGTATAAATCAGTGAGGTGAAACTTTCTTCATTCACTTTCAATATAGCACCAATGGAAGTATAATCTTCATCTTCACTCAATCCACACTGTGCATTTACTTCCAACACATACAATTGTCCGGTTGTGCTATCTTGTCTGATATCTACTCTTGTGTAACCTGTTCCTTTTACTGCAAGAAATGCAGCCAGACTAATTGATTTGATTTTTTCCTGAAGCTCATCCGCAGCTTTTCGATACTCATAAAAATTTTCATCCGCCGGCATCGGCGTTTCCTCTTCATAGATCTCCCATAGTCGATCAAAGGATAAAAATTTTTCTTCTTCAGGAAGTGAGGAATGAAAAACCCTTTCAACTGCATCATACACCTTACAATGATCCGCATCATACCAAGATCCGACGATCATAGTTGTAAACTCAGGTCCTTGAATAAATTGTTCAGCAATGATACCGTCTGCTGCTAAATTCCAGCCCCTATACCCTTTGAACATTTGAGCTACTTGATCTTTTAACGCTTCCTCATCAGCTACCACATTACGAACACCTACACCCATACTTCCTCCTGAAACAGCCGGTTTTACAATGAGCGGAGAACCTAATGCATCAAATAATGAAGCATCAGCATCATGAGTCGTATAAATGGCCTTCCATTTTGCAGTAGCAATACCAGCATCATCAAAAGCCCTTTTCATCGAGATCTTTGAAGTGGTGATGGTATAAAAATATTCATCTGATCCGGTGTAAAGCAGTCCATAGGAATCCAATAACCGCACTACTGAAATACCCGGTGTTCCATTGATTTCATCTCCATCACAAAGATTGAGTACGATAGGAAAATATTCTCCGCTTTGTTTCTCTTTCAAAATAGCAGAAATGATGGATGGATAATCTTCCATCGTCACCGGCTGCCAATGCCAATGCATCTTCAGTGTTGCAAAAACCTTAGTGTACTCTTGAATGCTTTGTGAGAAATCGTAGTAGTAATCAATATTGGGATCATTGGTAATCAGCGAAGGTGCCAGTACCCAAATTTTTAAACGTGCATTTTCTTCCGGAGTAAGTTGGGGGATCAACATGAAGCGCTTATCTATTTTTCAATTGCATGTGTATGAATGATGTTAACCGATAACCTTGCAATACTTCTTCACGTAATGTTGAAGCACCTGCAATCTCTCCCAAACATTTTATTGAGCCACAGTTACAGGTAAACGCATTTGCCATCTTCCATTCTGTTGAAGGATAAAAAAACACCATTTCATCACCGGGCTGAATAGATTTCAATGCTATCACTTGCATTTGATCGGTATCAAAGAATACATTGGGATCGCAGCCATGATTGGTATATTGTAAACAATCAGGTGATAATAAAATATGTTTTTTCATCCCGATCTGTAAAGTTTTGTAGCTGGGTGTATCTACTACTTCTGCTGCACTAAATTCACAGATCATATCTCCCTGATCAAAAAATGCGGTTGCATGAAGGGAGAATTGTCCGGTTGCAGGGTTTCTAACCACCCTTGCAAAATCTACCCGATCTATTTTTTCTGTTTCAGGAATTACGAGTGGAAGAGGTATCATACCGGATGATTCATTGGTTGCTTAAAGTTCCTCAATACCATGCAACCTAAGTATTGATATCACCTTTTATTAGTCCACATTTTTGCTATGAATTATCAACAATGAACAGCATGTTACAGGATTTTATACCTTGGCTGTATAGAAAATCTTTGTTTATGGTACAACGTACACCGGAAGAAGCTTTTGCAGCATTACAACTAACCCTGCCTCCCGCACCTGAACCGCTGGGTTTATACAAGCCTTGTTTGGTAGATGGAGAATACCTGTATCTATCGGGGCATGGTACTTTACAAAATGATGGTAGTTGGATCGTAGGTATTGTTGGATTGGACATGGATAAGGAAGCAGCAAAACTAGCTGCCCGACAGGTAGGATTGGCAATGATCGCCACGATCAAAAAGAATATCGGTAGTTTAGATAAGATCAAACGTGTTGTTAAAGTGTTGGGCATGGTCAATGCTGTGCAAGGTTTTGCAGATCATCCTTTTGTGATCAATGGTTGCAGTGAATTATTTGCTGCCATTTGGGGACCTGATCTTGGAGTAGGTGTGAGAAGTGCTGTAGGCATGAGTTCTCTTCCTGGAAATATTCCCGTTGAAATTGAAGCCATTTTTGAATTACATGTATGAGTGAAAAAAAATACCCTTGGTTTACCATACAGGATGTATCAACCATTGATACACCTGCGTTACTCGTGTACCCCGAAAGAGTACAGCAGAATATTGATGCAGCCATCCAATTAGTAGGTGATCCTTCCAGACTCAGGCCTCATATTAAAACACATAAGACAAAAGAAGTCACAGAAATGCTGATGCGTTCCGGTGTACATCAGTTCAAATGTGCCACCATTGCAGAGGCTGAATTATTAGGAATTTGCAAAGCACCTGATGTTTTACTTGCTTATCAACCGGTGGGTCCTAAGTTGAGACGATTTCTTTCCCTGATACAACACTATCCCGAAACAAAGTATGCCTGCTTAACGGATAACATTTCTGCTGCACGAGAAATTGCAGAAGCAGCCAAAGAGCATGCTATTCAAATCACTGTTTACATTGATTTGAATGTAGGTATGAATAGAACAGGAATTGCCCCTGAAGCTGCTACCGATCTGGTTAAGTTTTGTTTACAGGAACCATCACTGCAACTTGCAGGATTACATGCTTACGATGGACATATCCGCAATCCTGATCCAGAAGAGAGAAAGAAAGTTTGTGATACTGCTTTTGCCAGAACAACTGCATTGCAAAAAAGTATACAAGAAGAACATGGGGTTTCATTGACCATTATTGCAGGCGGAAGTCCAAGTTTTCCTATCCACGCAAAAAGAGAAGCGGTGATTTGCAGTCCGGGCACATTCGTGTACTGGGATCATGGTTATGGTTCATTGTTTTCGGAACAACCTTTTGTTCCTGCTGCGCTCGTACTTACAAGAATTATTTCTTTACCTGCACCCGGCATGATTTGTACAGACCTTGGACATAAATCCATTGCTGCTGAAAATCCATTGGAGAAGAGGGTGGTTTTTTTAAATGCTCCTGAATTAAAAGCTGTATCACAAAGTGAAGAGCATTTAGTGTTGATGGCTCCTGAAAATCATTCTTATCAACCCGGAGATATTTTATATGGATTACCCATGCATATTTGTCCAACCTGCGCACTTTATGAAAGAGCAATTACGGTCATCAATCAGGAAAAATCCGGAGAATGGATGATTACAGCCAGAGACAGAAAAATTTTGAACTGAGTCCTAAAATATTGAAAATCAAACTCTAATCTAACTATTAGCCAGTTTGGCATCCTATTTGCCTTACTTAAGTAACTAAATCTTTCGAACATGAAGAAGTTACTTTTACTTGTAGTTATCGCATTGGGATTAACCAGTACTCAAACAGTGCAGTCTCAGATTCGCATCAATGCCAATATCAATATTGGAAATCAGCCGTTATGGGGACCTGTTGGGTATGATTATGTAGATTATTATTACATGCCTGATATTGATGTCTATTATCATGTACCGGAACGTAGGTTTATTTATCTCGATGGCGGTAGATGGATCTTTGCTGCAGCATTACCTGCGAGATACAGAGGATATAATTTATATGCATCGCCAAAAATTGTGATCAATGAACCCAGACCTTATTTAAGAGCCAATGTATATCGAGTGAAATACAAAAACTGGAAGGGACCTAAACAAATTGTGATCAGAGACAGTGATGATGATCGCTATAGAAATCATCCCGGTAAAGGTAATGGTCGTGGTAATGGAAACGGGAAAGGAAAAAATAGAGGATAATAGTATACCCCCTTTCTAAAAAAGCTGTTCGTTAATCGAGCAGCTTTTTTATTGAACAATCAGACGTCCTTTCAATACCTTATCATTTGATTGAATGATGACATAAAAATAAATACCTCTTTGCAAAAGCGGCATCCGCAGTTGATTGCGGAAACCAACAAGTGATTCCTTCATAACAAGTCTTCCGAATACATCATACAAACGAAATTCTCTGTTATCAGGATCAACATCCATGACATTCAAGGTACTCCCTGGTTTTATAGGGTTAGGAAATACATAATAAGGTTGAGTTCCAAATAGAAGTACCTGCTCAGGTTGCGTGTAATAAGTAGCACCATTTTGTAATTCAATCTTTGCGCGATATACATTCAACCCATTATTTGCAGGTGTAGTGATCATAAACTGTGTACTTGTTACCGGTGTTATTTCACGAAATGAAGTAAAACCTGTAGCAGATAATTTTTCAAAAACAATTTTGGCAACCTGATAAGTAGTACCAAGTTGCAAACTCAACCTTGCAGCATTATTACCAGATGGATCAGCAATAAAACCACTGATATAACAAGCCACCTGCTGCTGTGTGTAATCAAATGTATAGGCACGTTGACCTTCTATTTGCAAGGGTAAAACAGGGGCTACACTAAAGAACTTGTAAGGATTATTTTGTTTGAATTGAATCAAAGCAGTGTCACTTAGGGTAACAAATGGCTCCAGGTATTTTTCTCCAAGTCTGTAGACTCTGTAACTATCCACTTTTGCTTTTTGCCAATAGATCAAAAATGAATCCGTACAATTGAATCCTGTATTGATCAGTAGGTTTTTTGAAATTCCTATCGTATCACTCAACCAACTCCTTTGCGAACTTTTTACACGCAATTGAATGGCCGCAAATGTATCAGGTGGTTGCCACTGAAAATATTTTTTAGCTAAGTCTACTCCATGAGCAGCTGTTTGCCAATCACCCCCATTTAATCTGTATTCCAGTGTAGCTGTGTCGTTGATCGTGGTTTCCCAGCGAATCGTATTTCTTCTTTGAGGATCTAGTTGATCTCCTTTCACGGGATAACTGAACATAAAATGGGAAACGGTATCATACTGCCAAGCGATCGCATAATCTTGTGAAATCCTTGGTAAAGAAGACGCTATGACTTTTATATGATACAATCCTGCAGGAGGATTTACAATTGTAATTTGTTCATGGTTATTCAGTGTATCTCTTTTTCGTACTGCATTTTTGCGAAGCGAATCCGGATGTGGATGTGAATTTAGCACCCATGGCAACCATCTTTGTGTAGAAGCAGGATGTTCAAGGATGAGATCCAGATCATTCACCAATGCTTTATATGCATTCGTTTGTGCAGGATGATCGGTCCAACTAATTGTTACTTTTAGATTTCTAGCGCCCGCAGGTACTGTTATTTGATGAACCCATTCTCCGCTATCTCTTACATAAGAATGAAATAGTTGGTCATCTTGTATGGTTTTAATAGCTCTGTATGCATTTACCATTCCGTATCCGGAAATAAAATCAGGACCAGGTGATCCAATATCATCGGCACTGTTAAATAGAACAGCACGAATCATATCATTACTAGCTTCGCGGATATTTTTTTGCTGATAGGCTTGCTGTGCTAAAGCTGCAATACCAGAAACGATCGCAGCAGCTCCGGAAGAACCATCCTCACCTAAAGCAACCAACTCTGGTTTTAACCTGCCATCATAAGCAGGTCCGCGAGAGCTAAGTGGTGGCACCACTCCAAAAGAATCCATTGCACCAACTGATATCGTATTCTTCGACATTTTAAAACTACCGGTGAGATTGGCGAAACCATTGATACCTGCATAGTTCCCTGATGAAGAGGTTTGCATGCCCTGATTTCCTGCTGAAAAAACATGCAGTAGGCTGGTCATCTCAAAATTTGTCTGTCGATCATATGCGGCAGCATCCGCCCCATAATAGTTTTCAATACCTGTTCCGTAAGAATGATTTTGAACACGCACACGCATCTGCATCAAGTCAGATAATGGATCCGGAAGTAGATTCGCAAAATCTGATGAAGTAATAGAAGCCCCATAAGCGAAGCCTTTCCCGGTATAAAAAGTATTTCCACCTCCTGCAGCAATGGTTGCCATGGTAGTTGCGTGTGTTTCCATTCTGGGTGATGCCAGTGATGAAGAAAGATACCTTCCTTTAAAATCGATATCTGTCGTATCTAATTTATTTTCTTTAATTGAAATAGTACGACCACTACCGTTGATCAATGGCCATGTACGATGTGTAAGGCTGCCCCTATTCGCAGAAAGATCAAACCCTGTAAGTTCTCTTTCGACCATTGCTTTTGATGCAGGTGCTATGAATAAAACAGATGGGTGCAACACTACATGTCTTTCCAACCATTTCCAAGAAGTTCTAAGTTGCGCTTGCTTACCAAATGTTCTCATCATGATAACTGAATCTCGATTAGTAATCAATGATGATACTATAGATGTATCTCTGGTTTCTATCAACCATGTTTGTTCTTGATGAATCGCATCTTTATTAAGCGGAGGTGTAAATCCGGAAGGAAATTTCCAAAAGTCATTTACCGGAATAAGTTTTCCTTGCATTGACAAAGATTGAACGGTAAATAAATCTTGTATGTGAACGATGGTAATACTGTCTGATAATTTACGCAAGGCTTGAATACCCTTAGGCAAGGAACCTGTCAACGCAAAAACTCGCTTTGTTGAGTCTTTTTTGAAATCATTCAGCTCAATAGATTCAACAAAAGGTTGTAAAATATTCGGGATAGACTTTTTACTCAGGTATTGAGCATGGGTAGTGAAAGAAAACAATAACAAACAAAACAAAACGCTTCTCATGTGCATAGAAAACTGGAATATTAAAGATAAGTAAAACGTTTTTCAGAATACCTACGTAAATGAATAGTAAGAAGACTGCCAGTTTATTCAGTTTTATGAATCAGTCTGCGGTTTTGCAACAGCGTTGCTCAAATTTGCTTTTGTCTGATTCATACATTCCTTAAATTCAGTCTGAAATCCAATGATGCTGTAAACCGTTTGTAAAATCCAAACTAAAACACATGAGAAAAAACATGCGCCTTTCTTTGGCTGTTATCGCTTTACTGATAACTGCCGTTTCCTGTCAAAAAGCAGTAGCACCTGAGCAAGAGATCAAAAAAGAGATCACACAGGATGTTATTAACAGTGTAAAAGCACTGGGCTTCTCTTCTGATAATATTATTGCCGAGGATGGCGGTTATATTGTTGAGGGAGATATTTTTATTCCTGCTAATGAATTAAAGCGTTCTTTAAATGGAGCCATTCTTCGTGTCGGTGATGTAGAGCAGTACCGAACCACCAATCTGGTAACACGTTTACCAAGAACCATCACAGTAGCTCTAACAAGTAGAATTGATGCTGCGATTTACGGACCTGTATTAGATGAAGTGGTTCGTAGATTTAATGCAGAAAATTTACAGATCACACTTCAAAGAGTAAGTTCAGGAGCAAATATCACTTTCGATCGTGCAAGTGGTAGTTATTTGGCTTCTGCAGGTTTTCCAACTGCAAGTGGTGATCCGTTCAATTCTGTAAAAGTAAATACCAGAGCTATTGGATCCGGAACTTCATCAACTTTTATCAATTATGCTGCAACCATCTTCGCACATGAGTTGGGTCACTGTATTGGTTTCCGTCATACCGATTACATGAACCGTGCTTATAGTTGCGGTGGTTCTGCTGTGAATGAAGGAGCTTCTACTGTTGGAGCCATTCTTATTCCCGGCACACCCAGCGGACCTGATCCAAATTCTTGGATGTTGGCTTGTATTGGTAACGGTGTAAACCGTCCATTCAATGCCAATGATAAAACAGCTCTTAGTTATTTGTACTAATACTTGAAGTCTTATTAACAAATTCAATAAATGTGTTTACAGCAAAAGGGCGACAGAATCTGTCGCCCTTCTTTATTTCAATTAGCTAAGCTATTAAGCTTCTTTTTCTTTTCTTCTGCTGTTTCGTCCAACAGCATAATGTGGTTTCAACTCTTTATAGATCTGACCAAACTGTTCACTACCTGACAGTGCCGCATTTTTTGAATTATGAAAGTATGCTCTGGTTTGTTTCAATATTTCATTCCCTAACAGTAGCTTAGCATCTTCCATTTTTGTTTTTACTTCTTCCAGTTCATTCAGCAACTCATTGTACTGTTTGTATAATTGAATGTAATTGTTACACGTGTTTACATCAACATAAGAGGGAACTGTTGCTGGGTTTTTCCGCATTGATAACACTGCTTTTTCTACAAACTCTTTCTTTTTATCATTCAGCTTGAACATACTTCGGCGTTCAGCGGGCTTTAATTTAATGTTCTGCGGAAGCATATTTCTTAGTGCGGCGATATGCTGTCTGAACGACATTAACTCTGATCCTACAAAGCTTCTAAAAGAGGCCATAAGACGTTATTTTTTACTATAACGTCTATTCAAATTAGAAAATTGCTTATTCTGCTGATTTTAATCTACCCTTTTCGATTAATGAGGTAAGCGCCGCCGATAAGCATGAGTACTCCCATGACCTTACCCCAGTTGATACTACTTTGTTTGAAACCAAATAGTCCAAAATGATCAAATACCAGGGCAAACAGTAATTGTCCGGCGATCACCAAGGCAAATACATTGGCTGATCCGATCTGTTGAACGGAATAAATAATGACAGTCACAAAAAAAGCACCCAACAAACCACCCGAAAACTTATACAACTCAATTTGCTGTAATTGTTGTGAGGTAGGAATTTGTTGTTTGGTAAAAAGTATTACCAGGGCCAATGCAATGGTTCCTACAATAAAAGAAATGAAGGCTGCCACCCATTGATTATTGACAGCCGTTTTGAGTTGACTGTTCACACCCGCTTGTGTTGTGATCGTCAACCCTGCCAATAGAGGCAGGATATAAACCAGGTATTTCATGAAACAATATTTGAAATAAGGAATTACTGTGTTTGTCTTCTTCCACCTCGTGGAGGACCAGATCTTCGGTTACCTTGTGGTCTTCTATTGGATGTGCCTTGCCTTGGAGATCTGGGATTATAGGCGGGAGTTGGTCCAAACTCTTCCGGTACTGCTCCTTTCAAAACCGGTTCTCCGAGTAAACTTTCAATAGCAGCAAATTTGTTCTGCTCTTTCTCACTTACGAGTGTAAAAGCGGTTCCTTTACTCGCAGCTCTGGCTGTTCTCCCAATGCGGTGTACATAATCTTCTCCGTCATTCGGTACATCAAAATTGATGACCAGATCAATATCTTCTATATCGATACCTCTACTTAAAATATCTGTGGCCACCAGTATGTTCAGTTTTTTATTCCTGAAATCCTGTAATACCTGCTCACGCTTGAGTTGGTCCAGATCTGAATGAATTTCTTCGGCCGAAAGTTGAGCTCTTTTTAATTCTGCTGTGAGTTGTTTTACATTTTGTTTTTTTGAACAAAAGACAATCACGTTTTGAAACTTCTTACTACCCAACATATCTTTTATGATCGGTATCTTCTGTGGCTCATATACGATGAATGCTTTCTGAACAATTTGCTCCGGTGGTTTTGAAATAGCAATATTGATCTCAACAGGTTCACGCAAAATCTTTCTGGCTAGCTCTCGCATTTTCATAGGCATGGTTGCAGAGAACAGCAGGTTCTGTCTTTCCTTAGGCAGAAAAGAGATGATCTTCATGATATCATCATTGAATCCCATGTCCAACATTCTGTCTGCTTCATCAAGTACGAGATATTTCAGTCCTTTCAGTTTAACATAACCCATATTTAGATGTGCGATCATTCTTCCGGGTGTACATACTACAATATCTACACCTTGTGTCAATGCCTTTTTTTCCGCATTGAATGAATCTCCTCCACTACCGCCATATACAGCAATAGAACTTACATCGGTGAAATAAGAAAGTCCTTCCAAGCTTTCAGCAATTTGAATGGCGAGTTCACGTGTAGGAACAATGATCATGGCATTGATCTCACTAGAGTCATGCGGAACCGTTAGTAAACGATGTATGAGCGGAAGTAAAAATGCAGCTGTTTTTCCCGTACCGGTTTGCGCAGAGGCAATAATGTCTTTCCCTTCTAAAATGGGCACCATCACCTGTTGTTGTACCGGTGTAGCAGTTTCGTAACCCATGGCGTCAATGCCATCTAAAATTCGCTGATCAAGTCCTAAATCTGTAAACTTCAAATTGGTCTGTATTTATTTGTATTCTTTGTAAAGATACTACTTAATGCATGGTGGCTGACAAAACAAAGACCGCAAGGATTGTTTTCTTGCGGTCTTTTCTACGATGTTAAGGATTTTCTAGTGTGCCGGAGGTGCCGGTGTTTCAGCATTCCAGGTATCACGATATCTTTTCCAAACGCCATTTTCCTGTTTCCAGGTCACCAGGAATTTACCTGCTTCAACAGATTTTCCTTCTTTATCCAAAATTTGATAAACACCTTCTTCTGAAACCAATTCAGGGCCTCCGGTTACTTCAATGATATCTAGCTTCATACCCCCGATACCCATTTCAATGCCTCCTTTTAAAAAGGCATACAGCGCTTCCGGACCACACACTTTAGGAACACCATCAGGCATCAAACAACCATCTTTGGTAAACAGGGAAACAAATAATGCAGAATCACCTGTTGCAAATGCTTTTATAAAATTGTCTTTATTGACTTCGATCTGCGCCCGTACACTATCGATATTGAAAGCAGATGTAGTCTCAACATTTTTTTCTGACTGATTACTGCAAGCTGATAAGATCAGCACAAAAAGGAGAAAGGAAATAGTTTGTTTCATGGGTTTATTATTTTGATTGTATTGGGTGAAATTTGAAACAAACTACTCCAAGAAATTTAGAACTGCAAACAAGATTTATAATTTTTCATACAGTGCTCGCAGTTTTTCGCTTGTCATGATCTTTTCCCAATCTTTCCCCAAAGCGTTCTCCCATAAGGGTTTCATACCTAGTGAAACGTTGATCATCGTATCAAACTGGTCATCTGTTAGTCCTTTACAGATGCCTTGAGGTATATCGATTTTGTTTTTTTCAACCATGTATTTGAACTCCTTAACACCTGCAGGATAATATTCTTCCAGGTGATTCATCACGATACAATTTCCTATTCCATGTTTGGTGCCAAGTAAGTAGCTGAGTCCATAACTCACTGCATGGGCAACACCTACCTGAGAATATGCAATACTCATTCCACCGGCATAAGATGCCATCATTAATTGATCATCACTTTCATCATCCCAATGATCTTTGGTCACAAATACTTTCTGACAAAGCTCCAATGCTTTCTCACCATAACTTTTACTAAACTCATTGAGATAGGTACCTTCTAAACTTTCGATGCAATGGATATAGCAATCCATTCCTGTATAAAAACGCTGGTTGGCCGGCGCATCTTTGGTAAGTTCGGGATCCAATACGATCTGATCGAACGGAGTAAAATCACTGTTCATACCCAATTTTCTGGTGGGTCCTGTAAGTACGGTGGTGCGACTCACTTCAGCTCCTGTACCACTGAGTGTAGGGATACCTGCTTTATATACACCCGGAAACTTTACCAGATCCCATCCCTGATAATCGGCTGAAGAACCGGGATTATTCATCATCAATGATACCGCTTTGGCCAGATCCATGGTAGAGCCTCCGCCAATACCTATAATGCCACTAACGGTTCCAAATTCTTGTTTCAACTGATTCGCCAAAGCATCTACCTGAGTAGTTTTTGGCTCATACGTTACATCCGCAAATATGATCTTGTCTTTGCCACGTAAAGGTATTCTGTTCACCAAAGGCTTGCCTTCAAAGAAGTGATCTACCAAAAAAATCATGGGTGCATCTGCTTTTCGTTGCGGTGCTAGAATTTCATCCAATTGATTAAAAGCACCTCTGCCGAAAACAACATAATCAACCATTTTAAAATTGCGAAAGCTCATATAAAGAATTTTGACTACCTATAATGGTACAAACATAGTTAGAACCATTTACTTCATAAAGTTCAGTGGATTAAAACAGACCTGTCAACTTAAAATTCAACTAAATTTTATATGACAACCTATATTCTGACACATTAGAGAATATTTTTGATAAAAAGTTCGTGTTTTCCTTATACGTCAGAGTAATAATCAGCCCCGCTGTTCCGTTATGTACTGTTTTATAAGAAACTAGGGGGTTTGAGGACATTATATGTTCAGATTACGTAAATTAATGTTTGAAACAACCAAAACCGGAACCACTTATTATTATTTGACCAATGACATTAATTGGGATTAGTACACTCTGTTTCAAGCTCCTATCCGGTTCTATTGGAAGGGATTTTCTCAAATTCATGAGTCCGGAAAATCTTATGAGGGGTGTTGAGATCATGTCCGTTTGCATTCTTCTGATCGTAGCAATGATCTACATACAAACCATTGCCAAAAAGCGTCTCTTTTTTCATACGGAACGTATCAAAAGCAATATTGAGGTATGGATCAGCCATATTATATTGGAAGAAACCATCGAAGGTATTGAGATCCCTAAGAAATTTTTCCGGATGCTGAATGACCCCAAGGCGAGACAAGTAGCTATTGATGAACTGATCAAATGTAAAAAGAATTTTTCCGGCGCGGTAGCTGATAACATTGTTGCTCTGTACAATAAACTCGGACTTCGTGATGACTCTTTGTTAAAAATGAAGAACAAACGAAAATGGTATCTTCAAGCTCGAGGTATTCAGGAATTATACTTGATGGATCAAAAAGATCTGCTGACAAAAATTTATCGGGAAACCAATAGTAAGCACGAGTTTGTTCGTTCAGAAGCGCAGATTGCTGTTATTCACCTGACAGGTTTTAATGGTTTGCGCTTTTTGGATGTGATTACCTATCCACTCACTTTGTGGCAGCAAATCAAATTACTAGAGCAGCTGAAACTATTTGGAAAGAAAGAAGACCTCTCAGACAGAATACCTAAGTGGCTTTTATCGAAAAATGAAACAGTGGTTGTTTTTGCACTTAGACTAGCTGCAGAATACCAGCAATTTGCTGTAAAAGATAAAATAGTAGATTGTTTAGTACATCCTTCTAAGATTGTTCGTACTCAGGCCATCAAAACACTGATCGTTCTTTCAGATGAACATACCGCATCAATGCTGATGGGATATTTTTCAAAAGAAGATTTTGAAAACCAAGTACATATTCTCAATAATTTGGTAAATATTGCTACTGATGATCAAAGGGATTTCATGATCAAGTTATTGGATGCCCCTGATAATATTATTAAAGTAAAAGCTGCAACAGTATTGGCAAATAATTGTACGGATGGAATTGAAGTCATCAAAAAAAGAGCTTTAATTGAACCAGAGCCTTTTGAAAGAATACTCAGACATGTAAACAGCGTGAAATGAACTGGGACTCAATTTTAAATATTGCTTTTGATATACTCACGTATGGGATATTCATTTATTCTACCCTACTATTATTGTCTTATATCGCCATTGCTATTTTTTCAATCGGTGAAACAAGAAAATACATTCACAAGAATAGTTTTACAGATTACAGGGTCCTTGCATCATCCATACATGCACCATCCGTAAGTATTCTTGCTCCGGCTTACAATGAAGGAATGACCATAGTAGAAAATATCAGATCCTTACTTTCTATATATTATACAAACCTCGAAGTTATTGTCATCAATGATGGCAGCAAAGATGATTGCTTACAGAAAATGATCCAGGCTTATGAACTGGAGAAGATTGACTACTTCGTAGATTATAAAATCAAAACCAAAGATGTAAGGGGTGTTTACAAAAGCCGTAATCCTATTTATCATAAGTTATTGGTAGTAGATAAAGTGAATGGCGGTAAAGCGGATGCATTAAATGTTGGTATCAATATCTCTTCTAACAAATACCTTGTTTGTATTGATGTGGATTGTATTCTGGAACAAGATGCTTTATTAAAAATGGTAAAGCCGTTTCTAGAGCAAACAGATGAACGTGTAATTGCATCAGGTGGCGTAGTAAGAATTGCGAACTCCTGTATCATAGAAGATGGCAGATTGGTAAAAGTGAAGCTCGCAGAAGATTATCTGCCACGTATGCAGATACTGGAATACATCCGCGCATTTATCTTGGGAAGAATGGCGTGGAGCAGACTGAATGGATTGATGTTAATCTCCGGAGCTTTCGGCGCTTTTGATAAAGAAATCGCAATCAAGTGCGGAGGTTATGATCATAATACCGTTGGAGAAGACATGGAGTTGGTGGTGCGTATGCGTCGTTATATGGAAGAGCGTAACGAGAAATACCGAGTTACTTATATCCCTGATCCCTTGTGTTGGACAGAAGCCCCCAGCTCTTTTGATATCCTTGGCAGACAACGTAACCGATGGACCAGAGGAACCATTGAAACCTTAAAGTTTCATAAGAAAATGTTCTTCAATCCTAAGTATGGGTTACTAGGTATGCTTAGCTATCCTTACTGGTTCTTCTTTGAAATGTGTGCTCCGGTAATTGAGTTTTTTGGTTTTGTCTGTTTCTTTTTATTTGCCGCTTTTGGCATGCTTGATTGGGGGTTCTTTTTTGCATATTTCCTTTTCATTGTTTCTTTCGGATACCTGTATTCTGCTTTTGCTATCCTCATGGAAGTCATTACTTACCATCAATATAAACGGCGAATTGATATTCTGATTTTATTACTGACTGCGCTAACAGAACCTTTCTACTTCCATCCATTTGTTGTTTGGAGTGCCATTAAAGGATATATAGATTATTTCAGAAAGAAGAAGAGCTGGGGAGAAATGACCCGACAAGGCTTTGCCAAGAAGACGGCTGATACTCCTCAAGTAATACCTGTTGTTGAAGAAGTTGTTGTAGTTCCTGAGATTATTGAAGCACCGGTTCCTAGTGTTACAGAAGAGTCTGTTATAAAAATTTCTTGGTACAAAAGAAAGGTAGCCCCCATCATCAATGGAATACCAGATGTACTATTCCAGTCTTTCCGCTATTATTTGGGTCATATACTTGCTTTGTTGCTACTATTTGTTATCGCAAGAGCAATTGAAATAGGATTAGATTACAAGGAACATGGTGAACCTGAATTTTTTAAACAAGTCATTCTGTATGGTTTAGCAAAAGACATTGCATTTATGTCATCGCTTGCCATATGGTGTTATCTTCCGTTTACTTTACTCTATGTATTGAGTAAAAAGGTAGCGCATGTTACATTTATTATTCTTGGGTCTCTTACTGTATTAATTCAGGTTGCTTTATCACAATACTTTATCCAATCTTTTGTGCCATTGGGTGCAGACCTCTGGAGTTACTCCTGGGCTGATATACAACAAACCGTTGGAGCTTCAGGTGGATTAACGATCACATCTGTGATAGGATTATTCTTTGTAATCGGATTATCTCTTTTCATACTGATAAAATTACCCAGAAGATTGATGGCCAATGATGGCATAGTAGTCTTTTTTATTTTATTGATCACTGTGGCAGGTATTCGGGATTTGAATAAGGTAACTGAAGCCTTGCTTCCGGGAAGAGAATACAGCAATAATCTTTCACTCAATAAATCTTATTACTTCTACTCATCTAGCTACAACAGATTTTTTCCAAAAGATTTGGAAGAAGATATTTATCGTGACGATTATCAGTCTGATGGTATTCTTGCAGATACAGAAATTGATACTAAAAACTACCCTTTCTTACATAGAACAGATAGTACAAAAAATGTGCTAGGTGATTTCTTTTCTCAAGAAGATTCAATGCCACCCAACATTGTGATACTGATGGTTGAAGGTCTAGGCAGGGCTTTTAGTAATCAAAATGCTTATCTGGGTAGCTTTACACCGTTCCTTGATTCTCTTTCAGGAAAAAGCTTGTACTGGGAGAATTTTTTAAGCACGGGTGGAAGAACCTTTACAGTATTACCTTCTTTACTTGCTTCTCTTCCTTTTGGCAATAGTGGCTTTACAGAATTGGGTGATCAAATGCCGGCACACTTATCAATTGCAAACTTGCTGAGATACAATGGCTATAAAACTGCTTTCTTTTATGGTGGTGATGCTTCATTTGATAATATGAAACCATTTTTGAAAAAGACCGGTGTTGAAAATATTTTTGATGAAACTTCTTTTCCAACAAATGGTTATCAACGTTTGCCAAAATCTAGTTCCGGCTTTAGTTGGGGTTATGACGATGCTTCCTTATACAGGCATATGCTTTCCAAAACCACTGAAGACAGTACGAAACCTCATCTAAGTGTAATTCTCACTGTAGCAACACATAGTCCGTTTTTGATCAATGATCAACAAGAATATATTGATCGTTTTGAGAAAAGAATGGGAGAGTTAAAATTCTCAGCCGCACAAAAAAGAAACTACAGAAATTATACAGATCAATATGCCAGCATCTTGTATGCTGATCAGTCTATTAAAGAGTTCATCAATGCATATAGTAAAAGACAAGATTTCAAAAGAACTGTGTTCATTATAACAGGCGACCATCGTATGCCTGAAATCCCGATGAGCACAAAACTTGATCGCTATCATGTTCCGATGATGATCTATTCACCTATGTTGAATAAAGCTGAAAAGTTTGCAGCCGTTTCCAGCCATTTTGATATTGCCCCAACCATTACTGCATGGTTGAAATATAGTTATGGCTTAACCATACCAAATATTACTTCCTGGCTGGGCACAGGCATAGATACTGGTAGTGTTTTCAGAAACAATCATTCGATTCCATTAAAGCAAACAAAACCGGAATTAATTGATTTTGTGAGAGGATCTTATATGTTGAATGGAGACGATTTATTTAAGATCAGCAGTACTATGGATCTAGAACCGGATCTAACTACAGAGAAGAAGTTTCAGATGAAATCTTCATTCAATCAATTCAAAAGAAAGAATCTACAATTTACAAAAGAAAGAAGATTGATTCCCGATAGCCTAGTTCAGAAGTACACTCGTTATTGATCTTTTTGCATACTCTTATAGTAGTCATTCAGAATCGTAGTAACCAGTGGGCGATATAATCGCCAGAAGAAACTTTTTCGCTCAAGAGGTTCTCTTTCTGTGTACATCATCCATTTAAATAAGGCTACCCCTTTGAAATAGGAGGATGAGAGAGAAATAGGGTTATCACAAAAGTCTGCTGAAAAATAAAAGAACCGATAGTCTTCATTGATATGTGTTGTTATTGCAGGAAAGCTTGCAGGTATATTATATTGAGCCAATTCTGCTAGCCCTGCCTCATTCGCATCTATCTTGAAGTCTGAGATTACATGGTTGATATTTTTATTGACACTTACAATATCAAACCAAAAAGAGTATTTTATTTTTTCCGGCATCCCATAATGGTTGATCCCTTCTTTTGAAGCATAGATATAAGGTAGTTCGGTTTTCAAATGTTTTTCATTTTCTAAAATAACTACCAGATCATTATCAGCATTAATGAATGCTACTCCACCTTTTTTAAATGGCCATTGACCATTATGTGTTCTTTTATAATTTTTGATTAGCCAACCGGGTAACTCTTTATTGATGGTAGTATCAAAAGATTCGAAATACCGACCAATCCAGCCAGACCACTTGATACCAAAAGTTTGTTCAAATCTATTTCTGATAGCCGGATCTGTTGGTGAACCTATGGAGTTAAATTCTGTGATGATGAGTTTCTTTTTTTGTTTCATCAATTCCAGAAAATAAATATCCTGCCTGCTCATACCTCCGTATACAATGCCCGATCTGTCCTGAATATTACCTTGCTTGAACCATTCGTTTCGAAAAACACCATAAGCATCGGTGATATAAGCGGCATCGGCATCAACACTTAACTTCTCGAGTTGTGTAGAATCGAAACGCTCCAATCCTTTCAATTTGTATTTTTCATCTTCCAACGGGAAAAAACCAAAATAGTCTTTATCAGGCTCGTAACGCTCTGTATTATTTTTAAGAAATTTCTCCTGATTCAATACCCAATGTAAGGATAGATGTTCTTGTCCGGGATATTCAACAACTGTCTTATCAACAATAGCAATCAATAGTTTTCTTCCCGGTACAAAAAACCATACCACCAACATCCAGAAAGGCAATAAGAATATAACAATGGCTAGTAAACCTCGCCAAGAAATTTTAATACCGGCTTTTCTATTTAAAACCTTCTCAGACATCCAATACTGAATTGATATTGATTACCGATTGTTTTCGGCAAATACTCCTGATTTAACCAGCTGCCATCAATAGTCAGTACATTAAACTTGGCAAACTTTTTTCTAAAAATAAATCCTGCTTTATAAGAAGTTAGTTGTTGTACACCATTTAGCTGAATAACATTGAGTCTGTCATCTGGTGAAACACCATAACCGATGTTAAAGCCTAACATATCATCTGCACTGGCATAATAATAGCGGGCGGATAAATTATAAGAAGATGAAACGGTACTTGTGAATGTACTAGGCGTAATATAGGCTCTCGCACCAAATAACCAGCTCTTATAGTATTTACCCACGTATCCTGTATACACATAAGTTGGATCTCCAGAGAATTTCAGGTAGCGAACCCCTAGTTCTGCTTCATAGCTTTTAGGAAGATTGGCATATAAAGAAAAACCACCACGCCAATGCGGGAAAACACCAATATTGTCAGAATAAGCCAAGCCTACATAACTGTAAAAAGTATTCGAAATACGCGGATACGCTTCTAACTCATATTGGTATCCGTTAGAAGCAAAACGATTGGCATAGTTGAATCGTCCAATAATTGAGCCGATGCCGGTATTTCTTCCATAATCAACGCTAACAAGATGCCATGGGTCTTTAGATGGAAAATTATCTAAAACCACCAAATCGTAACTCACACCAATTCTGTTCTTCACTGCATTTTCTCTGATACGATTAGCAAGTGCTCTGGCTTCTGTATTATTTTTATTCAGCGATAGCACAACTTGAATCGCTTTATCAGCATCACTGAATCTTCTCATAGAATTTAATACTCTTGCTTTCTTCAGATACAACCCTTCTGACTTTGGATTATACCTGATGCCTTCTTCACAAATGGTCAATGACTTTTCATTTTCATCATTCCAGAATGTCATATCTGCATAAGCCATGCATGCATCTTCATAACCCGGATTTTGTTTCAACACTTCTTCAAAACAAATCCTAGCACTATCATAGTTTTTTGTCCAGGTATAGATTCTCCCTAAAAAAACACGGAGATCCGAATAATTAGGGCTCTTTTCAATCGCTTTATATAAGTAGATTTTCGCCTGCGGATAATTATCCTCGTCAAATGCAGCTTTTCGCGCAGCTTTCAGTAAACCATCTGAACTGCTTGTATCAAGTTGTGCGGCAACAGGCGATACGGATATTGCTAATACCACAAAAAGAATTCGCCCTATGTTTACATTGAAAGACATACGATCAATATTAAGGATCAGGATTTCCCCAATCGGGTCATGAGTCTTTTTACACGGATGGATAGTTCATTCAAACTAAATGGTTTGGTGATATAATCATCAGCCCCTAATTCAAACGCTTCCATTACTACTTTTTCTTGCTCCATCGCAGACAAAATAATGATGGGTATTTGTTTTTCCCCTTTTTTTAGCATGGCGGTTAATTCTAAACCGGATGCGTATGGCATCATAATATCAGAAATAACCAGATCAGGCTGTTCAGATTCGATTTTTGAAATAGCTTCTCTGCCGTCAATTGTAGCAATTACGTCATACCCCTCTTTCTTAAGCTTTAGCTCAATCGTTTTCAATAACATGGGTTCATCTTCTGCAACCAGGATTTTCATATTTGACTTTCGGACTTTAAGATACTAAATAAAAGTACGAGATTTCGGGTTATCGACCCATGATCTGTTCTTTTTCGTCTATCAATTGGGTTTTCATTTGGTCAAATAAAGAGCATACCTCCGCTACTTTCGCAGGTATCAGATCCGTTTCATTTTTTTCTCTTGCGCCGGCTTCAATTTTACCAAGCAATTCAGAAATATGGGTAGCTTGTAACATAGCAAGTGCTCCTTTTAGTTTATGTGCCAGCTGATACAGCGCATCCCAATCTCCTTTTTTTGAAAGTTCAGCTAGTTCAGTCATCTGAACAGGTGTATTTTCCAGGAATAAATTCAATACATCCAATAGCGAGTCTTTGTCATCCAGACCCTCCAACAAAGAGAGATCATATAGTTTCTGGCTATTCATGGCTTCAAGATTATTGGGTTCCGTTGTATCTTTTATAAGTAGTCGAATCAATCGTTTGTAGAGGTCGTCAAAATCAAAAGGTTTCAGCATGAAATCATTCATTCCTACTTGTTCTGAGCGATCACGATCGCCTTTTAATGCTGTTGCTGTCATGGCGATAACGGGAGTTTGTAACTGTAATGTTTTTCGAATGTATTCGGTCGCTTCATATCCATCCATTACCGGCATTTGGATATCCATAATAATAAGATCATAATCAGTCTTTTTTTGTTCCAAAAGATCTATGGCTATCTTACCATTATGGGCTATATCTACATTACCACCTACTTTTTTCAAAACATAACTCACCAGTTTCTGATTTACCTCATTATCTTCTACAACCAAAAAGTTTTTTCCTTTCAGCAATTGTGATTCATCTCTCTCCATACTTTGTTCATGTTGTACTTCATATGGAATGTGAATCACAAACTCAACTCCACCACCTGGTATATTCGCAAATTGAATTGTTCCACCTTGTAATTCAAGTAATCCTTTACAAATAGATAATCCCAATCCCGCGCCACCATAATTTCTGGCGATTTCCGGACCTGCCTGAGTAAACGGCTCAAAAATGGCACTCGCTTTTTCATCCGGTATACCAATGCCTGTATCTGATACTGTGAATCGAATATGAGCTTTATTACCTCTTTGCTCTACCACCTCTGTTTTTATTCTCACTTCACCGCTAACAGTGAATTTCACCGCATTGCCGATCACATTTACTAAAACCTGATTTAAACGATAAGGATCTCCAATAACCGTTTCCGGTAAGCCCATATCTTGATCGAAGATGAATTCCAAGTCTTTTTGAACTATTTCATGTTCAAATTGAGCTTTAATTTGATTGAGTACTTCTCGAATGCGAAAAGGAACTTTATCCAATGTGATTTTCCCTGCTTTGATCTTGGAGAAATCCAGAATATCATTCACAATGACTAACAGATTATTTACTGATCTTTTGATCATTGACGTGAACTCCTTTTGTTGACCATTCAGTTCAGTCTGTAATAACAAGTTCGTCATACCCTGAATACCATTCATTGGTGTTCGGATTTCATGACTCATGTTTGCCAGAAACTGCTCCTGTAGCTGTTTAGCTTCTTCTGCATTTTTTCTGGCTTCAATCAGTTTCTGCTGATATAAAATCCGATCTGTAATATCTGTAGCGATACCACCAATACCGAAGATCTTTTTTCTATGATCAACTAGCGGGAATTTAATGACCAATAAATTTTTCCTTCCTTCTGGACCAAAGATCCACTCATCTGTTTCTACGGGTTTTCGGGTACTGATCACTTCTTCATCAAGCATTTTATAATGATCAGCTGATTCTTTCTCACTGAATTCATAATCAGTTTTACCAATCACCATCTCATCCGTAACACCCATGACCTCTTTGAATCGTTTGTTGATGGTGATATACCTTCCATCTAACCCTTTAATAAAAATGAGCGATGTGGTATTCTCTAAAATAGCTTCTAGTCTTAACTGATTTTCTTTTCTGCGTTGCTCTGATTCTTTCAGCTCAATTTCTATTTTCTTTTTCTCGGTAATATCTCTCACCATGCACTGAAAGCCCTGTATCATCTCATCTTTAATGATGATTTGTGCAGTCTGCTCTACCCATTTTTGATTGCCGCTTTTTGTCCTGATCACAAATTCTAAAGAAGTAGATATGGTCTTACTCTGAAATTGTTGTGTATAATGATTAAACACCTGTTGCATCCAAGAAGGATGTAATAGAAAAGAAAAATCTTTTCCAATCAACTCTTCCACTGAATATCCTGTCAGATCTCCTACTTGTTGATTCGCAAATGTGATGATGCCATTAATGTCTGTTGTGTACATCACCATACTAGCGTTTTCAATCAAGTTTTTATAACGTTCATCGCTATAACCAACGCTTTCTTCCGCTTTTTTTCTGCGTGAAATATCTCTGTTGAGTTGAATAATCAATGCCAAAACAATAATAAAAGCAACGATCGCACCTATGATAGCGGCATAAATGCTCTTGGAATAATTTTGTGCATTTGCCTGTAATCTTTGACTCAGTACAATTTCACCACATACAGTAAGTTTATGGAGCATATTGAATGCAGCCTGTGATTGCTGAGGTCCCTCGCCAGATAAGGAGAATCGATTTTTGATGGCATCTGTTGTTATCACATCCGCAAATACGCTTCTCTGAAATGTTTCTTTATTTTGAATGAGCTCTTTTAATAAGATCAGAGAGGAAGAAGAGAATGCTGTATCATTTTTAATTTTCGATTGAATCTGATCGAATAAAGTATTTGTTCTTTGATGTAATTCCTCAATAACCGGTTGCCAATTTTTGTCATTTGTAATCAATAAACTTCTTGTTGCGGATTCGGCCTGACTTAAAGAGCTTTTCAATTCTGCTATATCTTTCAGAACAGAGTAGGTGAAATCAACAGAGGTTCTTGTCTTATCAAGGTCTTTTTTGATGAGATATAATACAATACCAAAACTAATCAATGTAAGCACGGCAAAAAAGAACAGCCATCGAACCCTTCCATGCATAATGACCGACCTGTTTTTATTACTATTGCTCATGCTGACATTATTGGTAAAATGATGTTGGGGGTATTGTAAAGATAAAGTTTTGCCTTATGACAACAGCATGAACTCAAATGGCAAATAATTAAAATCCCCTTATTTATTGAGGTATTGCTCGGCTCTTTTTAAGTCTTCAGGCGTATCAATTTCTACACCCATATATCCGGTTACTACCATTTTGATGGGTACTCCATACTCTAAGTAACGCAAGCATTCTATCTTTTCTGCCATTTCCAGCGGTGTCATGGGCCAATTCGTAAAACGAAGTAATGCCTCTTTTCGAAATGCATACACACCAATATGCTCATAATAAGTAATGGAAATATCTTTGCTTCTTGGATAAGGAATCACGCTTCTGGAGAACATCAAAGCATTATTGTTTTTGTCAATAGCTACTTTTACATAGTTGGGATCCTCAATAAATTGCTGTTCTTTGAGTTCTTGCATGAGTGAGGCAACCTGTACCGATTCCCCATTTTCGCCTTTAAATACATCCAATAATTTTTGCAATGGTTCGCGCTGAACGAAAGGCTCATCACCCTGTACGTTTACCACTATATCTATATCTATGTCTACCACAGCTTCTGCAATACGATCACTGCCACTTTCATGTTGTTGTTTACTCATCACCGCTTTACCGCCATTAGATACAATCTCTTGATAGATCACTTCACTATCGGTTACAACATATACTTCATCAAATAATCCTGTTGCAAGGGTGTTATCATACGTATGCCTGATAACAGGTTTGTTTCCAAGTAACTGCATGAGCTTTGCAGGAAAACGGGTTGCAGCATATCTGGCAGGAATAAACGCAGCGATTTTCATGAAAATCTTTTCAGCAAAGATGCGCTTTTATTGCGTTTAGTAATCGATCTTAACAGATCGGTCAAAAGGTATTTTCAATTGATAAGAAAGATTTTCATCTGTACTGTCATCCAGCACATCCAATCCATATCGTAATTGTTCTACCGGTGTATAATTAAAAGTGCCAAAGAGGCGATCCCAAATAGAAAAGATATTACCATAGTTAGAATCAGTTTGCGGACGTACATAATGATGATGAACTTTATGCATATCCGGAGAAACGATCACCCAACTGATCGCTTTATCCAACCATAATGGCAATCTGATATTTGCATGATTAAACTGAGATAGAACAGCACTCAAACTTTGATACATCATAACCAGCCACATCGGTGCTCCACACAGTAAAACGCCGATAGTGGTGAACACGGCGCGAAATACACTTTCACCGGGATGATGACGATTAGCAGTTGTCGTATCTACATGAGTATCCGCATGGTGTACCATATGGAATTTCCACATCCATTTGAACTTATGCTCAATAAAGTGAATGAACCATGCACCAATTAGATCGAGTAACAATAATCCACCAATCATCAATACCCATACCGGCATTTCTACCCATTGAAGAAGTCCGAATTTATTCGCAACAGCCCAATCACTGGATGTAACAATGACCAATGCAAAAGCAAAATTGATCACAATGGTAGTGATCGTAAAAAAGATATTGATAGAAGCATGTTTCCATTTATTATACCGGAAACCAAAAAGCGGAATTACTCCTTCTATTAGCCAAAAGAATGTAATTCCTCCTGCAAGGATCAAAGCACGATGCAAACTGGGTATTGTATCAAAATATTGAATGATATTCTCAAGCATGGCAAACAATTGTGTTCTCACTAATGTACAAATTAATCAGCAGCAGATATGGACTTGTATAAAAAAGTCCCGCTCTTTCAAAGCGGGACTCAAACAAATTTGTATGCTTAGTACGATTAATTATTCAGCATCAGTGGCATTACCAGCATCAACAGGTCTTCACCTTCTGCCTGTTCTGTTGGCTTGATCAAACCCGCTTTTGTTGGGGTTGACAATTCCATTTTCACATCTTCCGTATCAGCTGCGCTCAACATTTCGATGAGGAATTTGGCATTGAAAGCGATCTGAAGATCTTCACCATCATACTGACAGCTCATGCGTTCATTACCTTCAAAACTAAAGTCGATATCCTGTGCCGCCATTTGTAACTCACTACCCGTAATACTTAACGCTACCTGATTGGTACTCTTGTTACTAAACACGTTAACACGACGTAAAGCGTTCTGGAAATCAGCTTTGTTAACGATCAGCTTATAAGGATTGTCAGCAGGAATCACCACTTTATAATCAGGGAAACGAGCATCGATCAATCGACAGATCATCTGTGTAGAGCCATGGTTCACAAAAAGATGATTGCTATTATAGCTTACTGTAATGGCATCATCATTATCAGGCAAAGCATTCTTTAAAAGGTTCAATGGTTTTTTTGGAACGATAAAAGAATCCGTTTTGGAAGCATGTGCATCTGTGCGCTTATATCTCACCAAGCGATGTGCGTCTGTTGCAACAAACTGAACACCATCTTTAGATAATTCAAAGAAAACACCAGTCATAGCAGGTCTCAGGTCATCATTACTTACCGCAAATAAGGTTTTATTGATCGCAGTCAACAACCCGCTACTAGTCATATCAAAACCGGTGGTATCATCTGCTGCAGGTTCTTTGGGGAAATTATCCGGGTTCTCGCCCATTACCTTGTACTTACCATTATCACTGGTGATTTCCACTGCAAAATTCTTATCAATATTGAATGTAAGTGGTTGATCTGCAATGTTTTTTAAGGAATCCATCAGGATTTTAGCGGGAATACAAACCTTTCCGTTGGCCTTACTTTCCACATCCATTTGAACACGCATCACAGTTTCCAGATCTGTAGCCACCACACTCAGTTTTTTATCCTGAATTTCAAACAGGAAATCTTCCAGAATGGGTAATACAGTATTGGCATTAATCACACCGCTGATCTGTTGCAGGTGTTTCAAAAGGGAAGAGGAAGAAACAATAAATTTCATTCTGCTGAATTTAGATACGCAACAAACCTAAGGCAAAATGTTAACATTCCGTAACCAAAATTCAGGGGTTATCGGGACGGAAAAAATAGATTGTGAATGAGTTGTGGATTGGATCAAGAAATGGAGGCAATACCTTCTAATAATTCCTGATAACGCATACGTGTAATGGGCTTTACAATATAATCAGTAACCGAGATATACTGGCGTGAGCGTCGGATATCAGCATCATCAACAGAAGAGCTCACCACATATAAAGCCATCGATTTGGGAAAGTGATTACGGATCTTTTCATATTCTTCCAGAAATTCCCAACCATTCATGATCGGCATATTGATATCCAGAAAAATTACATCCGGTAAATTAGAGGGGTCTTTACTGTTTTCACCAGAGAAAAAAGCAATGGCTTCGCTGCCATCATAAAAAGAGCGGATATCTTTGGCCATACCTGTAGCCTCCAACATTTTCTTGGCGGTGAACTGATAGATCTTGTCATCATCTATCAAACAAACGGTATGTTGTATCTGACTCATTTTGGATGGATTTCCGAAAACGTTTCCGGACAGTAACAAATATAATTAATTAACTTCTAATTTAAGCGGTTGCGATGTTCTCTAAAAGATTGACTCCTGAACAGGCCTGGCAAAAGATCCGACATTTTTGTGCGTATCAGGAAAGAAGTCATTTTGAAACCAAAGAAAAACTGTTTGGTTTTGGGCTTTCCAAAACCGATGTAGAAACCCTTATTAGTAGACTTATAGAGGAAGATTACCTGAATGAAGCCCGTTTTGCTGCACAATTTGCGGGCGGACACTTCAGAATGAAAAAGTGGGGAAGGGTAAAAATCATCTACGCTTTAAAGCAAAAAAGAGTGAGTTCAGTCAATATTAAATATGCCTTAAAAGAGATTGATGACGAAAATTATAAGGCAATTTTAATGAAGCTGGCTGAAGCAAAATGGAAATTATTGAAGCATGAGCAATACCTCAACAGACAAGCGAAGACCTCACTATATCTCATCCATAAAGGATATGAGCCTGCATTAGTACAGGAAACCATTCAACAAATTCGGCGAGAGGCAAAATTTTAATTTTATCTTAGTCTTATCCTCTCTTGAAAACATAGTATGCGCATTTTGTTTGCTTTTATTTATCTCAGCTTATCCTGTCATGCTCATGCCCAGGAGAAAAAATTTTTGCATAGAGAGCTTTCATTTACGACTGATAACGATGCTTTTTTACTAAAAAAGAAAGATGCTTATTATACGAATGGTTTTTACTTGCAATATCGTTTTATTGATCCCACAACAGTTCGAAAAAAAGTACACGCATTGGAGATTGGACAAATGATCTTCACTCCTTTGTCTAAAAAAGAAACCATTGCAGATATAGACCGCCCATATTGTGGCTATTTATTTACTCGCTACAGCCAAACGATTGTAAATAGTAATGACGCTGTATTTCAATGGCACGGTACTTTGGGGGTGGTTGGTAGTGCCTCACTTGCAGAACAACTACAAAATGAATATCATAAGTTATTGGGATTCCTTCGTTTTAAAGGATGGGAATATCAGGTAAGAAATGCAATTGGCTTGGACGCGGGTGTCTCTTATGCTTCCACAGCCGTTACATTCAATGATATGTTCAAAATTGTACCGATAGTGCAAGCCAACTTAGGTACCACATTTACCAATGCTAAAGTAAGTATGGTCTTTTCTGCGGGAAGTTTTGAGAAAAATAATAGCAGCATTCTTTTCAACACAAGAGTGAACAATGGAACTTCAGCACCCAAAAAGAAATCAGAAATCTTTTTGTATGCACACCCATCTATTATTTATCAGGCCTATAATGCAACATTACAAGGTGGCTTATTTCATAAAGGCTCCGGTGCTGTTCTTGCAGATCCTAAACCTTTTGTTTTGGAACAGCGCTATGGTATTGCATATGCTGAAGAAAGAATCAGCACTAAAGTGGAGCTAATCTATCAATCGAAAGAGACAGAGAAACAAACACGCTCTCAAATTTATGGTTCCATCCAAATTGGTTATCGTATGTTTTAAAAGAGAGCCTATTTGTAGTTAACTTGCATACATGTCATCACTCTATATCTCATTAATACAAACGCAGCTTTTTTGGGAAGATAAAGCTGCTAATTTGTTGATGCTGGAGAAAAAAATCAACAGCATTACACAAAAGACAGAGATCATTGTATTACCTGAAATGTTTAGTACCGGATTCAGTATGAATCCATCTGCATTGGCTGAAACAATGGACGGCACTACCGTTCAATGGATGAAAAAAATAGCAGTTGAAAAAAAAATTATTCTGACAGGAAGTGTCATCATTCAAGAAGATGATCAATTTTTTAATCGGCTATTGTGGGTTTTGCCGAATGGAACGATTGGGCATTATAATAAACGTCATCGATTTGCTTTTGCAGGAGAAGATCAACATTATTCTAACGGACATAAAAGATTGATTGCTCAGGTAAAAGGATGGAAAATCAATTTACAGATCTGCTATGATCTTCGTTTCCCTGTTTGGGCCAGACAGCAATCTGATCGTGAACCGGAGTATGATATACTAATCTATGTAGCCAATTGGCCGGAAAGAAGAAATCATGCATGGAAAACTTTACTCACGGCACGTGCTATAGAAAATCAATCTTATGTAATTGGAGTGAATCGAGTAGGAGAGGATGGGAAAGGTATTTATCATAGTGGTAACAGTATGGTGATCGATCCACTAGGTGAAGTTTTATATCATAAAGAACATGATGAAGATATTTATACGATTCAACTCGAAAAGAATACACTGACAGAAATTAGAACCAAATTTCCATTCTGGAAAGATGCAGATGATTTTCTCATCACTCAAGATTAAAAAATGGCTGAACGCAATACTTATTATGCAAATCGATTATTCACCGGTAGTAAATGGCTGAACCAGTATGTAGTTGTTACTGAACGTGGCGCTATTATCGACATCGTTCCTGCTACGGCTATTCATGAACCTTATACTGCACAATTCTCATTGATGGCACCTGCGTTCATGGATATCCAGATCTATGGTGCATACGATCGTTTATTTGCTGTATATCCTGAAGTTATTTCACTAGAGCGATTATACGAGTATTGTAAAAAAGGCGGTGCTGCATACTTTCAACCAACCGTTGCTACCAATAGTTATGAAGTATTCAAAAAATGTATTGATGCCGTTCGTGCATACCGACAAATGGGTGGCAAAGGTTGTATCGGTTTGCATGTTGAAGGGCCGTGGATCAACCCGATAAAAAGAGGAGCCCATCAAGAACAATTTATTCACGCACCAACATTGGAACAAGCACATGAATTACTGGAATATGGTAAGAGTGTGATCACGATGATCACGCTTGCACCGGAAGTATGCAGTTCCGAAGTATTATCATTAATACGTTCCTACGGTGTGGTGATTTCTGCTGGACATAGCAACGCGACTTACACAGAAGGTATTGAAGCTTTCAAAAATGGTATTGGAGCTGCTACTCATCTATTCAATGCCATGAGTCCATTGCATCATCGGGAGCCCGGACTAACTGGCGCTATTTTAGATCATGATACTGTAATGTGTAGTATTGTACCTGATGGATATCATGTAGATTTTGCAGCTATTCGCATTGCTAAAAAACAAATGAAGGAAAGACTGTTCGCTATTACGGATGCAGTTACCAATACAACCATCGAACCTTACCCGCATACACTTAAAAGTGATTATTATGAATCTGAGGGTGTATTAAGTGGTTCTGCATTGAACATGGTTCGTTGTGTACAAAACTTAGTACACAAAGCCAATATTCCTCTTGATGAAGCATTCAGAATGGCTAGTCTATACCCTGCCCAAGTAATGGGTCTGGCACACAGAAGCGGAAGAATTGAAAAAGGTTATAACGCAGCCCTTACCGGACTCAGCGAAACGTTGGATGTGATTGAAGTGGTGGATGGACCATAATCCATGGACTATGGTCTAAAAACTAATTCTCTCGAATGATTCTCTTCACCTCACTGATCTTAATATCATATCCTTCACGTATGGCCCGCGAAGAAGGTTTGATCTCTATATCAGGTATGATCCCTCTTCCTTTCGGACGATCTTTATCCATCACCAGTCGATACAATGGTAAACTCACCACTAGTCCTGAATTCGGCAAAGTGATTTTTGGAATATGCATGGCTGAGTTGCCATAATATCCGCCGCCGGTTTCTTCTCCCAATACTTTTACATTTGGCTGCCCCTTTACTTGCGCAATAAACATGGTGGCTGCAGAAAAAGTATACCCTCCTTGTATCAAATACAATTTGCCATCATAATGATGCTTGGTAGCAGGTTTGAAATAATGTTGTTCATACCTGCGATAATGAATTTTTCCATCCTCCATTTTCTTTCCACCAAAATTCATCGCTAACCAGTAGATAAAAGAAGGTTTGATATATCGACTATACTGCATTCTTCTGCTAAATGCAACGATACTATCCCCTACTTTGAATGGCTTATGAATAAGGTATCTTGTTAGATCAATACTGTTTCCCACATTACCACCTCCATTCTCTCTAAGATCTATCACAAGATTTGCAATAGAGAGACGATTCAAGGTTTTGAAGCTTCTCCTAAAAAATGTTTTTAGTCTTCCGCCGGAAAAAGTGGTCAAACGAATGAATGCAGTACTATTCAATGTATCGATCACCATGGATCTTTTATTCAACAACCTAAGCTTTCTCAATTCTCTCCGAGATAACCCTGGAACGACAATAGATGGTTCTTTTCGAGAACTGTCTCTTACAGGTCGATATGCTTTGATCTGTGCTTCTTTTTCTTTTCCAAGTGAATCGATATAGCGGATGTGATAAACAGAATCGCCATCGCCTAGTATGGTTTTATACCAACCCGGAAAATTACCGCTGATGACCTGACTTTTATGATTGGTAACATATCCGTCGGTACTGATGTACTGATAAATGGTATCGAGTATCTGTTCCGGAGATCTTCCATTGATAGCCGTTACAATGGTGCCTCGTTTAAAAATGGAATCATTGTTATATGCACTCGCCAATACCACCAGGCTATCATCCCATGCTTTCAAGGCTAATGGAAACTGCGGATATCGATATCGGTTAGCGATTTTACCATAGGCTTTTGAGAACCGAACCGTAGTATGTCCACAACGAATGTGTGCGATGAGTTTAGAGAGTCTGTTTTTGTAGTCAACCTCATTCAATGAGTCTGTAATACCTGCAATAGTCTCCTGAAAATAATAATCAACACTATCTTTAGATATATACCAATACAAGCTTGGATGATTGGCTTCTAATACTTTTTTGAGAACATGCAAGTCTTCTTTCAATGCAGAGGCTGACATCTTAGGCAATGGTGGCGGAGATTGTTGCGCACAAATGTTCACTGACAAGATCAGTAAAAAAAATCCGATAGTAAAAATGCGGATATGATTCATAGATTCTTACTGCTGAAAAGCATTCCAGCCTTGTGCAGTGATGTCAAAAGTATTGCCACCCTTTGTTAATAGCTTGCATCCTTCTTCTAACTCTGCCATATAGCCGATCACACTGATGTCTTCATTGAGCGTTATCTTATCATAATCTTCCTGCTTGAGCGTGAAGATCAATTCATAATCTTCACCACCATTCAATGCACACACAGTAGGATCAAGCCCGAATTTAAATGCCGCTTTTCGACTGTCTTCTGCAATAGGAAGCTTCTCCTCATAAATACGACAACCTAATGCACTTTGTTTACAGATATGTAAAATTTCACTGCTGATACCGTCACTCACATCCATCATAGCAGTAGGAACAATATTGTTTTGCTCAAAAAAATCGATGATCTCTTTTCTGGCTTCGGGTTTCAATAATCTGCCTACGATATAGCTCTCATTTTCAAGATCAGGTTGAACCTGCGGATTTTCGAGGTAGATCTTTTTCTCTCGCTCCATCAATGTAAGTCCGAGGTAAGCTCCTCCCAAATCACCACTTACACAAATCAAATCTCCCTTGGAAGCAGTACTTCTTTTTACAAATTTTTCAGGAGCTACTTCACCAATGGCTGTAACCGATATCACAAAACCTTTTGCTGAAGAAGAGGTATCACCGCCGATCAGATCTACTTTGTGTTTTTCGCAAGCAAAGTGAACGCCTTCATAAAATTCAGTTATCGCTTCCAAACTAAAACGATTACTGATGCCAATACTCACTGTAATCTGAGTAGGTGTTGCATTCATGGCGTAGATATCACTCAGGTTCACCATTACGGCTTTGTAACCCAAGTGCTTCAATGGTGTATACATCAGATCAAAATGAATGCCTTCTAGTAAAAGATCTGTTGTGATGACCGTTTGTTTTCCGAAATGATCGATGACTGCAGCATCATCACCTACGCCGAGGATTGTAGAGGCATTATGTATCTCAAAATTTTTGGTCAGATGCTCAATCAGTCCAAACTCACCCAAACTTGCTATTTCTGTTCTTGTTTCACTCATAATGCAGGTATAAAATAATGAATAATGAATGTTGAATTTCGAAATTGGATATTCGATATTCTACATTCTTAATTTCTCACCGGAGCTCCGTTTACAATAGCTACCAGCTCATCGTGTATCTTACCATTGGTAGCAATGATATGTGGCTGATAAGGTGAATAGTGGCCTCCTTTAAAATCTGTTACCTTACCTCCCGCTTCTTCTACCATTAGAAAACCGGCAGCACTATCCCAGGCCTGTAATTTATGTTCATAGAAACCATCAAAACGTCCGGCTGCAACCCAACACAGATCAATGGCTGCGCTTCCCAGTCTTCTTACAGGAACACCTTTACGTATTAATTTTTCAAAGACTTGCAAAGGACCATTTTCCATATCCAAATAAGTATAGGGAAATCCTGTTACCAAACAACTTTTGATCACTTCTGTCTTATCGCTCACATGTATTTTCTTATCATTCAGTGTAGCGCCAAATCCTTTTTGTGCAAAAAAGAATTCATTGATGAAAGGATTATAGACTGCTCCTAAAATCATCTCTCCATTCTGTTCAATACCAATACTTACACAACAAATAGGAATTCCATTTGCAAAATTCACGGTTCCGTCAATCGGATCAATGATCCATTTATAAGAAGAATCTTGAATGATCTCTCCCGTTTCTTCACTCAGAATAAAATGATCTGGATAATCTTGTCTGATCACCTCAAAAATGGCTTTCTCAGCAGCATGATCCGCTTCTGTTACCAGATTATTGACCCCCTCTTTGTTGCTGATCGTAAATTGTCCGTTGAAAAAGTGTTGTAATTGTGCGGCTCCCGCCTCGGTTGCTTTGATGAGTGTTTGCTTCAACATATTCGCAAAAATAGCGAACCTGCGGTTAAGGGACAAGAAACAAGATTCAAGGAACAAGCGTGAATCAATGGCTTCTGTTTATTATTGCATATCGAAATCAAGCATTTGACGCTCAGTATCATCATAGTTAATTATAATGTTCGTCCTTTTTTGGAGCAGTGTTTGCGTACGGTATTGACTGCTTCTCAAAACATCGACACAGAGATCATTGTGGTAGATAATGGTTCTTCGGATAATTGTATTCCATTATTACAACCATCGTTTCCTCAAGTACAATTCATTCGATCTGAGACCAACCTCGGTTTCGCAAAAGCGAATAATCTCGCTTTACAAAAAGCATCCGGATCCTTCGTACTCTTTTTAAATCCTGATACGCTGTTACATCCTTCTGCATTGGTTAGTTGTTTACAACATTTTATTGATCACGAATCAACAGGAGCATTAGGAGTGCGTATGATCAACGGCTTTGGCGAATTTCTTCCGGAAAGCAAAAGAGCATTACCAACGCTCAAAACCGCTTTCTTCAAGTTAAGTGGACTCGCAAAACTCTTTCCTTCTTCCGGCACATTCAACCGTTATGCACTTGGACATCTTTCTCCGGTTGAAAATCATCGCGTAGAAGTATTGGCAGGAGCTTTTATGATGGTTCGAAAAAACATACTGGATGCACTTGGTGGATTTGATACCGATTATTTCATGTATGGTGAAGACATTGATCTTAGTCTACGCATTTCAAAAGCCGGATACACACTCCAGTACCTCGGACAACCAGCAGTCATACATTACAAAGGACAAAGCTCCAAACATAGAAGTGTTTTTCATACGGCCGTTTTCTTTCAGGCCATGAAAATTTTTGTACAGAAACATTATCGGTTAGGATGGCTGCTGATTCCTTTTATTCAATTTTTCAGTTTGATCACTCAGTTCAAAAAAAGGATCGCGGGTCGGAGTCAAACAGATACTTTATTGCATGATCAAAAGAATTTACTGGTACTGTGTCATGAAGAACATCTTGCTCAGATCTTGTCCCTACTTGAAAAGCAGGGTATCTCAGACAGTTATTTATCATTCATCCACACGCATGAACAAAACACTGAAGCGTTGAGTGTTGCGATCCGGCGATACCAAGCCGCACAAATATTGATACATATACCCGATATGAATATGGCTGATGCGATCTTATTGATGGAAAAAAATCAAGGTATACTATTTCGTTTTATTTTTGCAGGCTCAGCTACCATCAGCTTTAACAACTGATGCCTCTGTTTTTACGCGCTTTTAATGTAGTTTCGTAACATTCACTTAACCCGAGTCTGACGATGGCCATTTTCGATATAAAACTTCCCAATAGAATTCTTAAAGCTCTAAGACTGCCGCAAAACAATCCGCGCAGACAACAGATCCGGGTATTAAAGAAGTTGTTGCGGAAGGCTCGTTTTACTTCTTTTGGGCAGCAATATCGTTTTGATGAGATCTTATTGAGTAAGCATCCGGGAAAAAAATTCCAGGAGCTGGTTCCTACTTTCAACTATAATAAAATACATCAGGAATGGTGGCATAAAACATTGGAAGGTATTCCTGATATCTGCTGGCCCGGTAAGATCAAATATTATGCATTGAGCAGCGGCACCAGTGAAGCAGCTAGTAAATATATTCCTGTAACCAATGATTTGCTGAGTGGTAATAAGCTTGTGATGATTCGTCAGCTGTTTAGCTTGAGGAATTATGAGAATATTCCTTACAGTTCAATCGGTAAGGGCTGGTTGACTTTAGGCGGTAGTACAGATCTGCAAAAAGAAGGTCCGGGTTATTATGCGGGAGACCTGAGTGGTATCACACAAAAGAAAGCTCCTTTTTGGTTTCAGCCTTTTTATAAACCCGGGAAAAAAATTGCTAAACAGAAAGATTGGAATAAAAAGTTAGAAGAGATCGTAGATAAAGCTCCTGATTGGGATATCGGTTTTATTGTTGGTGTTCCTGCATGGATACAAATGTGTATGGAGATGGTGATTCAACGATACAAGCTGAATCATATCCATGAAATGTGGCCCAATCTTGCCTTCTTTGTTCATGGTGGTGTAAGTTTTGAGCCTTATAAGATAGGATTTGAAAAACTGCTCGGTAAGCCCATCACTTATATTGAAACCTATTTGGCGAGTGAAGGATTTATTGCTTATCAAGATCGTCAGTTTGCGAAAGGTATGAAGCTGGTGACGAGTGAGCATATTTTCATGGAGTTTGTTCCTTTTGATGATGCCAATTTCAATGCAGATGGTGAAATGATAGATAATCCCGAAGCATTGATGATCCATGAAGTAGAAGAAGGAAAAGATTACGCATTATTGATCAGTACTTCAGCAGGCACCTGGCGTTATCTCATTGGTGATACCGTTCGTTTTGTTGACAAAGAACGTTGTGAAATTGTGATCACCGGAAGAACCAAACATTTTTTGAGTTTGGTAGGAGAGCATCTCAGTGTAGACAATATGAATAAAGCTATTCAGCTGGCGAGTGAGAAAATGAATATTTCTATTCCCGAATTCACAGTTGCCGGTGTTCCATATGAAAGCTTCTTTGCGCACCACTGGTATGTGGCTTGTGACGATAAGGTCGATAAAAAACAACTGCTTCAATTGATCGATGGCGCTCTCAAAGAATTGAATGATGATTATGCGGTAGAAAGAAAAAGCGCTTTAAAAGAAGTATTCCTCGATGTGCTTTCTGAAAATCAATTCATGGAATTTATGCGCTCAAAAGGCAAAGTGGGCGGACAACATAAATTTCCACGCGTTTTGAAAGGAAAGATGCTGGAAGATTGGCAAGCTTTTTTGAAAACAGAATCGGTAACTGAATGAGAATACTCCTGATCTTATTATTATCCGGCTGGTTGCACGCACAAGCACAAACCCCAAGTGCTGCGCTGTTGAAAAGAAAGGCACCGGAAAGTTTTCAGGTTCTTTTTGCAACCACAAAAGGCTACTTTATACTTGAAGCTTATAGAAGATGGTCGCCACAGGGTGTTGACCGATTGTATCAATTAATCATCAGCGGTTTCTATAATAATAATATGATCTATCGTGTTGAGCCCAATTATGTCGTTCAATTTGGAATTGCAGACAGGCTGGATCTGAATTTTTTCTGGGATAATAAAAAAATTGCTGACGAACCTGTTTTATACAAACATAAAAAAGGTGTTGTTGCTTTTGCACGAGATGTCGCCAACAGCAGGGCTACACAACTTTTCATCAATATGGTTGATAATCCAACTTTGGATACAACTATTCGCTCCGGTGTCAAAGGTTTTTCGCCGATTGGCAAGATCATAAAAGGCATGGATGTGGTGGCGCAATTCAATCCTAAATATGGTAGAAGCATCGCTCCTATACAGGATTCCATTTATCTCTACGGCAATGCTTATCTAGAGGAACATTTTCCCGGATTGGACAGAATCATTTCAGCAAGAATTATTCGCTGAGTCTATCCACTGATCAAACAATCTTCCGATTTTACAATTTTAGCCGTTATTTTCGGCACTGAACAGATACTTTGAATGATCGCCCCGTTATTAAAAGGAATATTATTAGGTCTTATCCTAAGCATTTCGGTTGGACCTGTGATCTTTGCTATCATCAAGCAGAGTATCAATAATGGCCATAAGGCCGGATACCTGTTCGTGGCGGGTGTGTCGGCAAGTGATATTTCATTGGTGCTGGTTTGCAATTTTTTTACTTCGCTCTTCAATACTGCTTTATCACATAAAACCACTATTGCTATTGCCGGTAGTATTTTCTTGATCGCTGTAGGTATTTATACTTTGTTTTTCAAGAAAGTGCATACAGATGAAGAGAATAATATTGCAGATAAGAAGTTCAGGAAAAGGGATTATGCTGCTATTTTCTTATCGGGTTATTTCATGAATACCTTGAATCCGGGTGTGTTTCTTTTTTGGTTTGCCTGGACCGCCGCCATTCTTGCAGATGCACAAACAGCTGAACATCCAACCGAGTATCGGTTGATTGTCTTTGGTACCTGTCTCGTATTTGTATTGCTTTCTGATATTTTAAAAGTGATATTGGCAGGTAAATTACGTTCAAGGTTGACAGCAAAAAATCTTCATTACATCAATAAATTATCTGGTCTGATTCTTATTGGGTTTGGTGTGGCATTATGCTGGGGCGCTGTTTCATTGCTAAAACAGGTTTAACAAATCTGAAATAACCTGGATTCATTTTCTGATTATCTTTCCATGACATGAAACTGCTCTGGGCCTTCTTTTTACTGCTATGCATGGAGAAAATTCAAGCTCAATCCAACATTCTTGTTTTTAAAGAAAAGAACAGGAATGTAAAGAGTTGGGTAAAAGATGACTTCATTCATTTTCAATATGTAACTACACAATGGATCGATGGTAAGATAAAAAAAATCACTCCTGACTCTGTCTATATTAATTCTTTTGTACTCCGACAAATCCCTAATCAATTTGGATTTCCTACTGTTGATACATCCTGGTTTGGTTTAATGGGTATCCATATTTCCGAGATCATTGGCATGCCTGGGAATCGTTTTAGAAGTGGTATCATTGGCAATGGTACATTGTTTCAAGTTGGGGGTTCCAGTTATATTTTGGTAAATGTGCTCAACAGTATCATTAAGAGTGACAATGTTTTTCGTAGTAACAATATTACCAGTATTGGTATTGCAGCAGGCCTGGTACTCATTGGTAAATTACAATCGCTGAAACATAGACCCTATCTCCGCATCAGAAAAAAATATTCAATGCAGATCATTTCTACACAAGCTGTTAAATAGTATCTTGTATTGATGGCAGAAAAGAAATCATTTTGGAGAAAATGTCGCCGTATCATTTGGCGAACGACTTTATGGTTATTCTTAAGCTCCTTAGCTTATATCATTATTTGCAGATGGGTAATGCCGCCCATTACGATTACTCAGATCTCTAATAGTTTTTCTTTTGGCTTACAGCGCGACTATATCTCGTGGGATCAGTTACCGTATAATATTAAACTTGCTGCCATTGCCAGTGAAGACCAGACTTTTCCGGATCATAGTGGGTTTGATTGGGATGCGATTGAAAGAAGTATGAAGCCGAGAAAAAAAGGTAAGAAAACAAAAATTCCATTAGGCGGAGGTGCCAGTACGATTACGCAACAAACTGCTAAGAATGTATTTCTATGGCAGGGAGGTGGTATTACAAAATATATCAGAAAAGTTCCGGAACTGTATTTCACCAAAATGATCGAATGGATTTGGGGTAAACAAAGAATATTAGAAGTATACCTGAATGTGATAGAAATGGGTCCGGGTGTGTTTGGCGTAGAAGCAGCATCCAGAAAGTATTTTGGTAAGCCTGCTTCAAAACTATCGAGAGCTGAGGCTGCAATGATCATTGCCAGTTTACCCAATCCTAAAAAGTTTACGCCGAAACCTATGAGCAGACGGGTGAGTTGGCGTTATCCGCAAATATTAAAGCAGATGCAGAATATTGAAGATGATGCAGATCTGCAACAGTTGCTCAGATCAAAATAATCATTACTTCCTGATTTTATCTACTGCAGCAATGGCTTGCTCCAATCGCTGATCATAATTACCACTGATCTCTATCCATGGTGTTCGTTGATTCATCATAATATCTCTGTAAATATGATAGAGTTCTTGTCTGGGTTTTTCATCAGGATATTCTCTAAGTTCATCCTGCACCCAAGGAAGATCCGGTTTGCATAGCAGGTACAGATCATATTGTCTGTTCACGATCTCATCCAAAATAAACTGATGACATTTTTGAAATACATATTCACACCATACTTTCATGACGTACATGTCTGTGTCAATAAATAGTAAAGGTTGTTGCACAGATGTTTGCATTGTCCTCGAGTTCACCCACACACCATTGACCATAGACCATGGACTATGGACCATAGCAGTATACTCATCTTCTAATGCTAATTGCCCCTTAGCAATCGTAAGCAGATCATCAAACTGATAATCAGTTCCATTCGTCAAAAGATATTCACGTGCAAATTCAGGACACCATGCAGTTGCATAATGTTGTGCCAGCAATTCACATAAAGTGCTCTTGCCGGTAGACTCTGGACCGAGTATGACGATCTTTTGAATCATGAATTTTGAATAATAAATATTGAATGATGAATGAAACTATGAATTGATCCTATTTTTTTGTGTTGTTGTTATACTTTTTGAGAAAATAGAAATTAGTTCTACCGTTTCTGTTACTATCTTTTTTATTTCATCGCCACTAGACCACCCAATTTCTTGAATAATTAATAAATTGTTTTTTGTCTCCCTTAATTCTTTCAACGCTATTTTAAGCTTATGAATAAAATCATTTCTAGACTCAGCAGACTGCGCCTCTCCATAATGTAATGCCGGCGCTGTAGCACTTCGAATCAATTGGCTAGATAGATGCCTTCCCGCATACGATATTGGCATCCTTTCTGCAAACCTAATAGCATTTACAGAAAATCTAATGAGACGTTGTTCAAGATCAAATTTTCTCTCCACCGTGATAAAGTTTGATGGAAAGCAAAGTAGCCCATAATTCTTTTATTTTGATAGCGTATAAATACGCATTTTAAAAAACTAGCACTACCTCAACATTCATCATTCAATATTCATTATTCTATCTGCTCTTTTCTTCCATTCTATTAATCCTGAAATAGCAAGTATCAACAAAATCAGAAACTGCACACTCGTAAATACATAGCCTTTCACAAAGTACAACGGAATAGAAGCGATATTTGTTGCGATCCACCAGATCCAGCTTTCGGTTTTTTTTCTGGCCATGAGCCACATACCGGTATAAGCTGAAGCACTGGCAAATGCATCCGCCCAAGGAATAGCTTCAGGAGCAAAGCTGGATTGTAGCCATCTTAATAAACTGAATAAAAGCAAATAAAAAAAAGCAAAAAATAGTAGCTGCTGTATCCACTCTTTGCGTGTACTATTGGTAATGTGTAAGCGTAGTTCTTTTTTTGAATCATCTTTTCTTGTCCAGAGTATCCATCCATAAATACTCATGACAGAGTAATAAAAATTCACACTGGCTTCTCCAAATAACTGACCCTTTATGCTCAGGTAGATATAGATCAGCGTATTCACTAATCCAACAGGATATACGAGTATATGTTCTTTTCGACTGAACCATACACTACCAATACCCGCCAACACAGCTACAAACTCAAGAAGAGATGTTTGTTGAATGCCTTGTATAAACTGATCTATGAATTCCTGTACGCTCATAAAGAAGAGCAAAATACAGATTCAGACTTGAATACAATAGATTCTTAATTCTCAGGAACAATGAATTGTAATAAAAGCTCTTGATCCCGGAATAATTGGAGATTATTTCCCGAGAGTTGATAGCGATTCACTGCTGTCAAATGTTTCAGGTACAATGACTCTATTTCCATATCACTACACGCCATTTGTGTTGAGCCCACACCTGAGATCGAAATGCGTTGCTGATCAAAACTTACCTTACCAAAATAGCGGTTACAACCGGCTTTACCGGATATTCTTCCATTCTTTTTATCAAAAGAGATGCTCGGAATAGCATTGTTGTCTACCATTTCCATTTTCCCACTTTTACTAATGCGTACCAATGAGAGAGAACGCATATCTGGAATCGGCGTATTTTTTAGTGTATAATTTTTTGATCGCTCTTTACTAATGATATTGATCAGGTAATAATTATATGCACTCCCATCTGCAGGTGGACGTTCTCTTTTCACACGCATCACTTCCAGCTTATAGTGATACCCTTCTTCATAAGAAAATCCTTCTATACCTGAATAAAATAAGGCATAGGGCTCATCCGGTTTTTCTTTTACCTGCAAGCATAGCCCTTTTGCTACTCCATAACAATCACCTTTTGTATCAGCAACATAAAAGATCATTCGCTGACTAAAAGCAAAAGATGAAAATAGGAGTAATAATATGGTGAGCCCAGTTTTCATGATAGTATAACAATAGCAAAGGTCATACCATACAGGGTATTGTTAGCATGATTTAACAGATGGCACTTCTTTCTAATTCAATGAAACCAATCCATGCTCAATATTTTTCCCATGATGGGAAGCATGATAAGCTGTAAAATAAAGCATTTCTCGTAGTGTTAGTTTTCCCAGCAGCGGATGTGGCAAAATATATCTGTCCAGAGACACTTCACTTTGTTTCAATGTTTTGCGGACTAATTTTTCTACTAAAGACTGAAGCTTTCTTAACAATACTTCTTTATCTGCCGGATCTACTTGCAGGGGCGGCACAAATGCTCCGGAAGCTCTACCACCGGCTTGTAGTTTGATATGATAACGATCAACCAATGCATCATAGCTTCGTGAGGGTCTGTTGGCTATACTAAATCGCCAGCTGAGCACAAATTTGGGTAATCCCATGGCCATGTTCACAGGTGCAACACTTTTAATCAAATGATCAAGCTGTTGTAAAGCATTCCATTTGTCTTTAGGAGCATGCAATAATTCACGATCACTTAAATTTCGAATTTGTTCAATTACGTGCAGATAGTTCTGTTGCAGCAGTTGTGCAAGCGGTTCTTTTTCCATGTTAGTTTATTGCAGGGTTGGATCTGACAACAAATATAGTTGCCTGTTAGTATATGACAATGATAACAGCTAAGTCATGCACTTACCTGCATAAAAAAGCGTTGTACCCTCACGAATACAACGCTCCAAAAAACCAAACACATGATTTTATTCAGCCTCGGCTACTACTTCTTTTACTTCAGGAATCATTCGCTTCATCATTCCTTCAATACCGGCTTTCAGGGTGATCATGGATGAAGGACATCCACTACAACTTCCCTGTAGCATCAGGTTTACGACGCCATCATTATAACTTTTGAATTGAATAGCGCCACCATCCATTTCAACAGCAGGCTTCACATAATTCTCTAATAATTCTTTTACTCGCTTTACAATATCATCATCATCTGCACTTACAGTATTGCTAGCTTCCTGTTTCACTTTTGCAACTTCTTCTTCATTTACAACCACACCACCATTTTCCAGATATTCTTTCAGAAATTCTTTGATGGTAGGAATTACATCCTGCCAATCTTCTGTATCTGATGTTTTGGTCAGCGTCACAAAATTGCTCGCAATGAATACGCTTTTGATAAATGGAAAGCTGAATAACTCTTTTGCCAATGGTGACGGACCTGCCAACGTTTCTTCTGCAAAATCAATACTCTTACCGGGATATAAAAGTTTGTTAGCCACAAACTTCATGGTTTCCGGATTGGGGGTCATCTCTGTATAAATGCTGATAACGGGATTGCCTGTTTTGATCATACCTGTTTCATTTAAGCGGTGATAATATATTTATCACACCACAAAAATAATCAAATTACGAGGGCAATCAGGCGCTTGTAGAGGGTTTTTCGGATATCGAAAACCGTATAGACTTACCACAATTCAAAGCGAGCCGAACCTTCCAGAACCGATACAGGTGCTGATTTCGTCTCCTTTTTTTGTGTGTAATAAGAACGTTCTTTTACACAAGAGGGTCTGGAAAAAACGCTTGATCCGTCTTTTTTAGACGGATGTGAAAGAAGTGTTGAATGGGTGGGGGCAGCCAATACAACACTTGCTGCACAGAGCAAGTAGAGTACCAAATTTTGTAATGCTGCTTTCATATCTTTTGAATTACCGGACAAAAGTATCCCCGTTTATGCCGTTTTGCAATCACACAAATATGTGAAATGCATGAATTTGCGGGTTTTTGTGTCGGATTTTTATCACATGAAAAGCCCCGATCTATTGACCGAGGCTTGGTTTACACAGGGTTATTTCTATATAACTAACTGATTTTCAAATATTAATATTGAAATGTGGTTGTGGTCACCTCATCTTGCATACCTGTTTCTTTTGTTACCGTTTTGCGGGTCAATGGATTTCCCTGATCATCATAAGTATAGGTATGAGTGACTGTAGCGTAAGCCTGACCCGTTTTATCGTAGTGTTTTTCTGTCAAAGGATTATTGGGAACCATCAACAACAATGGGATATAAGGGTTATTCTCAAATAATAAACTGGTGTTACGCTTATTATCATAGGTCTCGATCTCATACACATCCGATTTTTCCAATACGCCGCTGCTATAATCCTGGTACCATGTGGTCATGGATTTGATATTTCCATTCGAATAATAAGCCAGGTCAAAACGAACATTAGGAGCAGTACTAATGGTTCCGGTAATCATACCAAATCCTTCTGTGCGTACCAAACGTCCATCTTGATAAGTATACGCATAATATGCGATAACAACATTGTTGGGTGATACGATCTCTACTTTTGTCACATTTGCACCGGTATAAGTGTACTTATACTTGGTTCCGTCAGTTACAGTCATTTCTACCAACTTATCGCCATTGTAATTCAATGTATAAATGTTGGTATCATCTCCACCACTATTCTTCTGTAGGTCTGTGATCTTTACCGGTTTGCCTTCTGCATTGTATTGAATAGACATATAACTTCCATCATCATAACTGATCTTACTCAATTTTTTGGTATTACCCGGTGTACCCGGATCTGTGTCAGGAAGATCGGCTTCAAATTCTTTCGTGCATCCTGCTATGAGTACAACCATTGTGATGATCGCTAACAAGCGGCTTATGCTATTTTGTATACCCTTTCTCATTTTTTTGTCTATTGTTTAGTAATCTTAATTTCATTAGGTGGAATAGGTGCAGGAACTCGATTACTGATAGCTGGTAATGACATCAAATACTGATACATAGAACTCAGATCCTCATCCGTCATCTTTGCAATCATATACCAAGGCATTGGAGGCATCACTGGTCGTCCTCCTTCCTGTCCGAGATGTTTACCCGTACGTATGGTTTTTACAAATACCTCTTCTGTCCAGTTACCAATACCTGTTGCTTCATCAGGTGTGAGATTCGCACCAAATGTCATACCCCATGGACCTGCGAATGCAGTTACATCATGCGACATTTTCACCCAGCTCTGGTCTTTCGCCAATGCTTCACTCAATGTTGGAATCCCTTTTTCTGATGGATAGCCTGACATCAGTCTGGTTGTATCAGGAATCGGACCCATCGGTGTCATGATCTTTGGTGAATGACAATCGTTGCATCCCGATACTGTAACTAAGTATTTACCACGCGCAATCAGCTCGTCTTTTTCCTTTTTACGAATGGTAGAGATGTCCTCTTTTTTAGTTTCTTTATTGTCACTTCCGGCTTCACTGCAGGCAGCGATGGTAGCCATTACCGATAGCACCACCACGGTAATTTGTAAGGTCTTACTTTTCATGTTCATGTTTGTTGGTATTAAGTGTTTCGATCGTGATCTGCAGAAAACAAACTGCTTTATTGCGATCACAAGACAAACATAAAACGGCAAATTCCGGCAGCCAATCACACAAAAATGTGGTTGGGATGGATGGAGGATGAGTGCTGCAAGCGGTAAGCTGCAAGCTACAAGCGGGTTATATAGTCTTTAACATAAGAGGGAAAACAAAAATGCAGATCATTAATGACCTGCATTTAACAGTCGAATGAATATTTTAATTCGTCGGAATAAAGTCCGGAGCTATTTAAAATTGATACTTGATCCCTTGTTGCTTTCCTGTCTCTTGATTCTTTGTTCTTGTTCTTATCTTGAATTTTCTCTCGCCGGACTAAAGTCCGGAGCTATCTAAAATTAATACTTGATTCCTTGTTGCTTTCCTGTCTCTTGATTCTTCATTCTTGTTTCTTCTCTATACAATTTTATTTCTAAATGCTTTTGCTACTGCTTCACTCTTACTATTCACATGCAACTTCTCATAGATCTTTTTGATATGAGAACGAACGGTGTCGATGGCGATAAACATTTCAGAAGCGATCATTTTATAACTGTACCCATTTACCAATAACTGTAATACTTGTTTCTCCCTCTCCGACAGATCATAATCTTCTCCTTTTTCATTGTTGAGAGAGGAAAACATTTTCAATACCTGTGTTGCAATAGAAGAAGTCATCGGAGCACCTCCCGTTTGTGCTTCCTGAATGTATTCCAGTAAACGTGCCGGCGGTGTTTTCTTAAGTACATACCCATTCGCTCCATTGCTAATGGCATCAAACACATTTTTATTATCATCAAAAACCGTGAGCATCAGGATCTTTACATCTGTGTCGATCTCACGTATTCTTTTTAAACCTTCAATGCCATTGGTGCCGGGCATATCAATATCCATCAAGATCACATCGGGTTTGAAAGCACGCACTTCGTCTTCTACATTGTTACAATTCTTAAATGCAGACAATACTTCAAATCCATCCGATCCATTGATCAGCATGGTCAGACCTTCACGTAGCTGGGGGTTATCTTCGTAAATCAATAATTTGGTCATAAGTTTCTTTTACTGCATCAAAACTACCGGCTATTACTTTGTTCAGCAACCGCATAATAATGTTAAACTAGTCCATAGCTAATAGTGAATAGTGAGTAGTGAATATTTTTACTCACTTCTCACTACTAAAGTTACTACTCCAAGCTCCCGTATCAAAATATTTACTGCCAAAACCACATACTTATGTGATGCCTTTTTTAACAGTAAAATCGGGCATTTCACTGACGGACGGTGATTAAGCAGGATAGAATGTGGGGATTGTTAAAAACAGGTTTGTAATAGCGCCTTTGCTGATGGTTTTTCACATGGAAATGCGGTTGAATAAGGGTTTCAATCGATGCATTTTTGCAGTATCAAATAAAACAATCAGCACATGAAAGGAAAATTCATCACTACCGCACTGATCATCGCCGTGATCTCAGGTAGTAAGCAAACAACAACACTCGCATAAGGTGAGACCAACCCTAACAAGGGTTTTTAAATAAGGCAAGTTTGGGTTTTTTATAAGCAGTATGTTAGAAGCAGAGCAAACAGGTTATACAACAAGTGTATAACCTGTTCTCATTTTATGACCATCTTAGATTATTAATTACCAAACTAGCAAAATTTCATTTTCGCTCATGGCCGCTGGGCCTCGTCCCTACTTCCGGGCTGCATTGGCCTCTGATCAGATCTGCTACGCATGATCTGATCTGTCTTCGCTACGCTTGACACCGACCCCAATGAGGCCCGTCCGTAGGGACTGGTATAAACTTCTTTTTTATCATTCTTAATTATCGAAGAACTATTCTGCTTTTTGATTAAATTGTTAGTAAAAGATAACCCTATGAATGACTAATCAAAATTTTCATGAAGTGGAAATAAAAGCCTTTTTAAAATCTGGAAAAGAAGAACATATATTAAAGCTTCAAAAGCATGGAGAGCTTTATTTTAGTTCACTATCAACTTTCGTGAATTCCGAAGATCATACAAGAAAGGATAACCAAGAAACAGCTGGCTATCTTGAACAACTTAACCCCAATAGAACTTCCATTTTGACCATATTTAACACATCAGATAATAATAAAATACTAAACCTACAATTAAACTATGCTCAACTAGCTAGACACTATTTAAGAGGTTATGTGTTCTGTTTACATTGTTTTGATTTAGATGATATGGAAATAGACAAGGCTATAAATTTTAATTTAAAAGACGATACTACACTAGTAATAACAAATCCAGTACGATTTATTGAGTTAATAAAAGATACATTAAAGAAACAGGGGTTGCCATTATATTATTCAAAAGTGACTTATAAAGATTTAAAATATTATACAGGTAAAAAGACGGTTTTTGAAAAAGATATCCACTATAAAAATGAATCAGAATTCAGGATATTTATTCCGGTAGATGTAACTGATAACTTCCTCTCAATTAAAGTTGGAAACATTGAAAGCATCTCCTTTCTAGTTCGAAATACCTCAAATAAAACACGTTTTAAAATATCGGATTTAAAGAAAAAATAGAGCCCGATAAGACTACCGGGCTCTTCCCTTGGCAGGGAACCTATAGAAAACAAGAGTGATAAAACTACTTTCTCATTCCTTATTTCATATTCGTTATTCATCTGTTCTCAAAGCCTGATACCGGCAGAAAGATTCAGATAAAACATGCTTTTCCCCCGCTCTGAAAGATCCGGTCTTCCTGCCGTAGTTATCAGGTTTTGTGGCATCACATAGGATGGTGTGATGGCCAGGTTGCATTTGCCTTTTACAAACACAACAGGCATGGATAGTTCATAGGACAATATGTTGAATTGCGTAATATTCTCCGTAGTTCTTTGTGTTACAGGAATGCCCAATACATTTTTTCGTTCGAGATAAGTATTACTGAATTGTTGTGTACCCAAATTGGCTGTAAAAGAGGGAGCTAATGCAATGGCTGCATTGTTCATCCCTTTATTAAAAAGGAAGAGATGATCGACACCCAAACTTGCATTCACATCTGTCTTATCGCTGAACAGCAAATTCAAACCCCCATTCAGGTTAAGTATTTTATTCAAATAACTAAGATTAATCCCCGTTTGTGATTGAATGGCTGATTGGACCAATGTACTCTCGTCCTTGTACAAGAATTTTGAGAAAAAAAGATTCCCGGAAAAATGTTCTGTCTCAGGAAAACGATACCCTGCTTCAATCGTAGCACCTGTATAAGCCGTTGACTGCATACTATTCTGAATAAAAATGAAATTACCCTGTGCATACAAGCCCCCCTTTAACTGGAAACCCAGCATCGGAAACAAACCACTACTTCGTAAACTATCTGTTCGACCAAAAAAATGCAAGGCCGATTGATAATTCATAGATGCACTGAATTCATTTTTCTTCTTGTTTTCATTACCGGCTTCCTGAGCCAGCATGAATATGGGTAATAGCATTGCTACCAAAAGCAATGTGTTGCTTTTGCACTTTTTCATAATCATTCAATTTTAGTATGTTTTGGTCAACGGCTTATGAGGATACTATTTGACGAATACTCTTTCGTCACAAAGCCTTTTGATGGTTAGCTGCCGGCTTTTGCAGATCCTTTTGCTTTCACTTCTCCGCTTGCTGATACCGAAGGTTTCACTTCTTTGGCTTTTGTTTTTGCTTCCGCAGCTTTATTCATTCCAGCTTCTTTAGCTGCTTCTGCTTTGGTCTTTGCATCGGCTGCTTTTTCTTTTGCCATATCTTTTTGTTCACCCACTATTTCAGCTCCTTCGCGTAGAGGAAGTTTAGCATTTGCATTCGCATTCAATTCTGCTTCAGAGCGAGAAGAAGCGCGTACCAATCCTCTCTCTTCGCCACCGGCATTGCTGTTGAGTTCCGCTTGAGTAGATGCTTTTGCCCCCACATTTGCATTCACATCTGTATTAGATTTTAATCGATTTACAGATCCAACAGTTGCTGCTGTGGTAGCGCGTGTTGCATTTACAGTAGCGGTAGTTATTTTACCTGTGGCTGTTGTAGCTCTTACCGCTGCATTACTTGCAGCTGTAGTAGCTCTTGTTGCATTTACGGTAGCTCTGGCGGCAGAACTTGTGGTGGCTCTTACCCCCAGTTGTGCATCTACGGTCTGTATAAAGAAAAGACCGGCTAATGCTGCTGTTGCTTTCATCATTGTTTTCATGATAATTGAATTTTTGGTGAATAATCGGATTCTATTTGTTCCTTTTCAAGGACTGTGCCAAAAATTTATTTTCGCCTGAAATCCTTTATTATCAAAGGTTTCAGAATAATGCAAAATTTAGTATGTACGATATCGACAAAATTTCGGATTGCCGAAATCGATAAAATTTTGCATTGTGAAATTTTGAAAATCTGATTTTTAAACAAAATCGGGAACCTAATATGTATTAAATTGGATGACCTAAAACTTCCTTATGAAAAAAATATTTATAGTAATCGCCTGTCTATTTTCTTCTTTTGCTTATTCACAATACCAACAAGATGTAGTTTCTGAAGATGCCATTATTAAAGCATTGTATGATGTGATCTCCGGACCCAGCACACAAAATCGTGATTGGGATCGCTTCAGAAATCTATTCACCAAAGAAGCCCGCATGATGACAGTGGCACCACATAAAGACAGCGGTAAGGTCATTCGAACCATTACACCCGAGCAATACATAGAAAGAAATGGAAAAAGATTACAAGAGATCGGTTTTGTTGAAGCAGAACTCAATCGTATCACCGAAAGCTATGGTGCAGTAACACATGCATTTTCTACCTATAAATCTGATTATGTAGTAAACGGTACTCCCATGAAAGCGAAGGGAATCAATAGTATTCAGTTATTCAATGATGGCAAAAGATACTATATCGTTTCTGTGTATTGGGATGGTGATAGTAAACTGGTGATGCCACAAAAATATCAAGGTCAATAATTTTCAAACCCTGTTGCAATTACCTACTTAAAAAATCTTTATGAACCCTGACAAAAAGAAATCATTCCTCGTCTTTACTGCATTATTGCTCATAGCCATGGCAACTGTTGTGTGGAGTCAGTCGATTGCTGCAACACAAACCGGTATTCGTGTATGGAATTGGAATAGCTGGCTTATTCTGTTAGCCGGTCTTCCATTTATTTTCATACAAAAAGAAGCAGGATTACCGGAACTACTGGATCCTTCTGTTTCCAATCGTCAGCGCTTTTGGCAACCATTGCTGATCGGTTTTCTTTTTGCTATTCCCGATGTCATCATTGTGGGTTTTCTGATGCATCCTGAACCTTATACTTCACTACCTCCTTTTTTACAACCTTTCCCTTATTCATTATCACTCTATAGTTCCGGAGCTTTGGATATAGAAATTTTTTATCGATTGATTCCTATCACTTTGTTACTCTGGCTGATTTCAGAAAAACTCTTAAAAGGTAAACATCGTGAAATCGTTTTCTGGTCTGTTGCCATTCTTACTGCCATTCGTGAACCATTAGAGCAATGGCCTTCAGGAAATACGTGGTTCATAGTATATGCATTAGCTTCAGGATTTGCTATGAATCTTTGGCAAGCTTACCAATATCGAAAAGCAGGATTCCTTGGCGCACTCATGATTCGTTATGGACACTATCTCATCTGGCATATATTACTAGGTGTGTATATCGAGTTTTTTGTATTGCGATGATTTTTTAAACCGCAGAGAAGAGGAGAAAAAGAGATAACGCAGAGGTATTTCCGTGTATATTTAAACTATGTCTGTCCGTTATTCATATCAGTGTTATGCAACAGGTGATCATGCACTGACTTTTTCATTTGGCGATCACATGGATACCTCCATTAATGAATATGTTTTACAATTGTTTGATCGGTACAAAAATTTTCCCTGGACCGGTATCAAAGATTGTATCCCGGCATATACTACCATCACTTTTGTATATGATGCTATATATTTTCTGAACAGAAATATAGATCCGATTGATACCATTCAACAGCTAGTAGATGAGGTGTTGATTCCCGGTGCAGTTACTCATAATAAAAAGACTACAACCCTAATCCGTATTCCCGTTTGTTATGAAACAATCTGTGCTCCTGATCTTGCATCTCTTGCTGCTCTCAAACAAATCTCTACGGATGAATTGGTTCAACTTCATTCATCGGCAACTTATCGAGTATTCATGAATGGATTTTTACCCGGCTTTGCTTATATGGGTAAAGTGAATGAAAAAATAACCGCTCCACGCTTAACATTACCTCGACAAAAAGTACCTGCGCGTAGTGTGGGTATTGCGGGTGATCAAACAGGTATCTATCCGATGGAATCACCCGGTGGCTGGCAGTTGATCGGACAAACGCCACTTTCTCTTTTTGATACAAATGCTTCTAAGCCTTGTTTGCTGGAGCCTGGTGATCAGGTTCAATTTTATTCGATTTCATGGAATGAGTTTCAAAACTATTCGATCCAATGAGTATCCGTGTCATCAAAAAAGGATTGTTGGATACCATTCAGGACCAAGGCAGATACGGATATCAACACTTGGGCATCAATCCTTGTGGTGTTATGGATCACGTTGCCATGCGCATTGCCAATGCATTAGCAGGTAATGAAACTGATGAACCGGTTTTAGAAATACATTTTCCTGCACCTGTGTTATTGTTTGAAACAGATGCTGTCATCGCCATCAGTGGTGCAGATTTTGGAGCTAGATTCAATAGTGATAATCCCACTCCAATCAATCGATGTATGGCAGTGAAAGCAGGCACACAAGTATCTTTTCAAAAACAGATGAGAGGAGCACGAGCTTATATGGCTGTTCATGGAGGTTTTCAAGTAGAACAATGGCTGAATAGTGCTTCTACACATCCGGGACTTTCATCTGTGGGAATGGTATTACAAAATCAAATGATTATTCCACTTAAAAAAAGTGTACAAGTTTCAGAAACCAAAATATATCCTTGGATCGCAAGTTCACCTGTTGATGAACAAGATCATAGCATTCGATACATCGCGGGAAATGAGATCAATAGATTGGATCATACTATGCAAGACTTGCTGCATCATCATTCTTTTACCATCGACAAAAGCAGTAATAGAATGGGTTATCGGTTGCAGGGTCCTTCATTGCTTCCCAACATAACTTCTGAGCTTCTCTCAACTGCTGTAACAAGAGGCACGATGCAACTACTTCCCAGCGGGCAACTCATTATCTTAATGGCCGATCATCAAACTACGGGTGGTTATCCAAGAATAGGGCACGTCATCACAGCGGATCTCTCTAAACTAGCACAATACAATGCCGGAGAAAGCATTCAATTCAGTCAAGTTTCTTTACAATCAGCACATCAGGCTTTGATGAAGCAGGAATTACATTTGAAACAATTGGAAACAGGGTGTAAATTACGAAGTGTGAATTTTTGATTTCTTGATCGAGGGAAAGCTGAAGGATAGGCTGTAAAACAAAATCAAAAAATCAAAGATCAAAAAATCAAAGATCATGGTAGTCGATATCAATTGCGACTTAGGTGAGGGTATGCTCAATGATGCTGCACTGATGCCTTATATCAGTAGTGCCAATATCGCCTGTGGTTTTCATGCCGGTGATGAAGACACTATGAGACGTACCATTGCTTTGGCCATTGAACATGGTGTTGCCATTGGTGCGCATCCCGGATTTCCGGACAAGAAGAATTTCGGCAGAACAGAAATGAAATTTCCGGAAGAAGATATTGTATCGATCGTTTCAGAACAAGTATACATCATGCTCGACCTCGTATTCGCATTGGGTGGAAAACTACAACATGTTAAACCACACGGAGCATTGTATAATATGTCGGCTAGAGATCTCTCGTTAGCTAGCGCGATTGCAAACGCCATTAAAGATATTGATGAAAACCTCATTGTGTTTGGACTTAGCGGCAGTAAAAGTATTGAGGCAGCCGATCTGATCGGCTTACGTACGGCCAATGAAGTTTTTGCAGATAGAACTTATACAAATGAAGGAACACTTACACCCAGACAAGAATCCGGTGCATTGATAAAGGATACTGCTACTATGGAGCAACAGGTTTTACAAATGATCCGCGAAGAAAAAGTAACTAGTGTGCAAGGAAAAACCATTCCTTTAAAAGCCGATACCATTTGTATTCATGGCGATGGAGAACATGCAGTTGTATTTGCTCAACAGATACATCAATTATTACAGAAAAATCAGATCACCATTCAATCATTCAACCGTTGAAACAACTCGCAAAGAATAGTGCTATTACAGGTGCTGCATTTTTAATGGCGACATCGGCTATTGGTCCGGGGTTTTTAACACAAACCACTGTATTCACTCAGACACTATTGGCAAGCTTTGGTTTTGTGATCTTGATTTCTGTTCTTTTAGATATCATTGCTCAACTTAATATCTGGCGCATACTGGCTGTTACCGGTAAAAGAGCACAGGATATTGCAAACGAAGTAATGCCCGGCCTGGGTTATCTTTTATCCATACTGATTGTATTAGGTGGGTTGGCATTCAACATTGGTAATATTGGTGGTTGTGGTTTGGGATTGAATGTTCTCACGGGTATCTCCAACACAACAGGTGCACTTATTAGTTGTGGTATTGCGTTATTCATTTTTTGGATGAAAGAGTTTAGCAGTATCATGGATGCTTTTACCAAAATATTGGGTGTGTTAATGATACTACTTACACTGTATGTGGCTATCAGTTCTAGTCCTCCCATATTGGATGCAGTACAACATAGTTTTATTCCTGAAAAAATAGATGCTAAAGCGATTGTTACATTGGTTGGAGGAACCGTAGGCGGATACATTTGTTTTGCAGGCGGACATCGATTGCTCGATGCAGGATTAACAGGTGTTTCTTCTTTACCGCAGGTCAGTAGAAGCGCTGTTACAGGTATTTGTGTTACGGCAGTAATGCGTATTGTTTTATTTCTTGCTGTATTGGGAGTGGTAACGAAAGGACATTTACTTGATAGCACAAATCCACCGGCCTCTGTTTTCAAAATCGCTGCCGGTGAACTCGGGTATCGATTTTTTGGTGTGGTGATGTGGTGTGCTGCTATTACATCTGTTGTAGGGGCAGCTTATACTTCTGTTTCTTTTCTCAGAACTTTTCATCCATGGATAGAAAATAATTATCGAATACTCATTAGTGTATTCATTGTGTCATCAACACTGATCTATATTAACATGGGCAATCCTGTCAGTATACTGGTGACAGTTGGATCATTGAATGGACTTATTCTTCCGATTGCTCTTGCGGTAATGCTCATTATTATGCAGCGAAAGAAAATAGAAGGATATCAACATGCACGATGGCTTAGCATCAGTGGTTGGATAGTTGTTGTTGTAATGGCTTATATGAGCTTCCTGACCATTAAAGACTGGCTGAACTAACCGGCTTATCCTGCTGGTGAGTGAGCAACACTTTTTTTGCATTCTCTACATTGTCTACTTTTTGCAGGCCGATCTTTTTAAACACTTGCTCCGGCTGTTCACGCATATTGCTCATGCTTTTGTTATAAAAGCGATCGTAGTAATGAAGCAATACGCCAAAAGCTCCGTGAAAATCATTTTCAATTAAATAGTTCACCGCTGTTTTTGCTTCTAGTCCACCCAACCGTTTTTGTATTCTAACAATTGCACTGATAAGGTCTTCTTTTTCAAACTTACCATATCCTGCTACTATATAATTCAATCGCTCCTCAAAAGGAATATCTAAAAAATAAACCCTGCAGGTTCGCATGAATTTAAAAAGAGCTATTGGGATGTTCACTTCGCCAATTCGCTGACTTTCATCTTCCAGCCAGATGGTTTTATTTTTTTCAGATACACGGATCAATGCATCAGCTAACAAATTTTCAAACATTTCCTGCTTAGGCTGCTTGGGTTGTCCGAGATTACCAAAAGCAGACCCTTTATGACAAGCCAATCCTTCAAGATCAATAATAGCTTCTCCTTGCTGTTGCAAACCGTGTAACACCTCTGTTTTACCGCTTCCGGTATACCCACCAATAATTTTGAATGGATATTCTTTTTCAAACTGTTTCAATACCCAATTGCGATAAGACTTGTATCCGCCAACCAGCGTGTACACTTTAAATCCATATAGATCAAGCAACCAAGCTACCCCGGCGCTTCGCATTCCCCCGCGCCAACAATAAACCAATACGATCTTAGCTACTACCTCTTCACTCTTTTTACTCTTCTTCCTGTCAACTGTCAACTGTTCACTATTCACCACTCTCTCCACTTCCTCTACCATTTTTACCATCTTCGGACCAAAATATTCCAGCCCTAATTTGATCGCTTTTTGTTTGCTCTCTTGTTTGTATGCCGTACCTACCACTTTTCTTTCCTCATTGGTAAACAAAGGAAGACTATGTGCATCGGGAAAGCAGGCATGTTGGTATTCTCCCTCACTTCTTACGTCAAAGACAGGGTGTTGCTTTGCCAGCGTGATAAAATCTTCTATGAGCAAACGAGTTATAGGCATGTATACAAATGTAAGTGGACTTTATTGTAACTTTTCGGCTATGAAAGAACTTCTTGTGATACGACATGCTAAAAGTAGCTGGGCCAATGCCTTTCAAGGCGACTTTGAACGGCCTTTGAATGATCGCGGACATCGTGATGCTCGTGGCATGGCTGAAAGAACCATGAAAAGAGGTATAGCTATCCAATGTTTTGCATCAAGCACAGCTAATCGCGCACTTACTACAGCTGTGTATTTCGCAGAAGCTTATGGTAAAAATAAAAAGGATATTCTTTTGTTCCCTGAATTATACCATGCACCGGAAGAAACGTTCTATCACGTGATCGAAAAGTTGCCAGACAACTGTAACACCATTGCACTCTTCTCTCACAACCCGGGTATCACTGATTTTGTTAATGGTCTTACCAACACACGTATAGATAATATGCCTACTTGCGGCATCTTCGCTATCAAAATAGAAATCGACAAATGGGATTTATTTAGAGAAGGAGAAAAAAAATTCTGGTTCTTTGATTACCCGAAGCTGGATCTTTGATTTCTTGATTTTTTGATCTGTGATTTTTGAATTTTTACTTTTGACTTTTGACTTTTTTCCCAAATCAAGAAATAACAGATCAAGAAATCAAAGATTCTTCTTCCGAAGATTGACTAGATAAACCCCGCTAAAAATACAAATCGCTGCTAGTGCTTTTGTGATGGTGAAATGTTCTCCCATGAACACCATGGCAATTATGGCTGCAAACACCGGTTGGGTATAGATATAAGAACCTGTTGCTGATGAGCCAATGACTGAAAGTCCGTATACATTGAAGAGATAAGCAAAGAAGGTCACAAATAAAGCCACAAAAGTCAATGCGATCCATTGAATCGTTCCAAAAGCTGCCCAGTTGGTGTCCATGAATTGTTCGAGTCCGAAAGGAAGAATCATCAATGTCCCGAATGTAAAGATCCATCGAAGTACATGAATGGGTTTATAATGTTCCATCAGTGGACGAACCAATACTAAATAGGATGCATAGGATATAGCATTGATGATGATCATGATATCACCCAATAGCATATCTTTTCCGGTTGCACTATTATCTTTCATCAGTATCAGCATAGTTGCACCGCCGATACCTAATGCAAGTCCTGCGATTTTATTGATCGTTAGTTTTTCTTTAAGTAGCCATGCCGCAATAATAGTAATGAAGATAGGAGTGCCAAGAGATAGCAATGAACTGTGTATGGCAGTTGTTAAAGACAATCCCTTGATAAAAAACAATTGATTAATTGCCACACCTGTCAATGCACACAATAAAAAACGAGGAAGATGTTTTCTCTCAAAACCTGCGTTACCCGGCTTCATCAAGAAAAGCAACCAGAATAATGATAGACTTGATAATACACGCACCACATTCAAGGCAAAGGGTGCGATGTATTCCGGAGTGATGGTCTTCACTACTGCATAGCCCGCCCCGAAAATAAAGTTGGCTGATAGTACGGCGAGATGTGCTTTGGTGGTTCTATTCATTCGTTTACAAAAATAAGAGACCTCATACCGATTTAAGAAGAAGCTTTTACAGGTAGTGCTGCGATCAATCCTTGCAGATCTGTTTCTTCGAAAAAATGGAAAGTAGGAAAACCGACTTTGCTATTATTCGCTCTTACCAATAGATGATTCAAATTGAGATCTGATTGGTCTGTATAAAATGCATATCCTTTCTCTTCACAACGCTTCGCTAAGTATTCCTGTTCGGTTTGTCCGGGTGTAGGTATTAAAATGGTCGTACAATGCAATCGTGAAAAATCCATTAGGCTACTATATCCACTCCGTGCAATCACAATAGAACTATTTTGTAATACTGTTTGCAATGCTTCTGCTGTTAAATGATTCACCGTTTTGATGTGAGATGGAACTCTGATGTCATCTAATGCAGCCGGCAATCCTCTTGCAAGTAATACTTCGTTATGAATAGAAGATAACTGTGCAATGATTTTCTGTTCCAATAAAGTTCGTTGTGGTTCCGGACCTGATAGAAGAACTGTGATCTGTTTTCCATCGGTAGGGTGACCGGCATGAAAACGAGAGAGCAAACCAATATAAGTAACGGGTATGGATGGTTTTCTGATTGGATGCGACAGTGTGCCTGCCAATCCATCGTCCTGTTCCTGATCAGGTACCCAACAAGCGTCAAAGCGTTCAATAAAACGATAATGAATGCGCTGGATAATATGTTCCAGCCATTGAAATGGGGCTTTGATCTGTAGTTGATGGGTGATAAAAATAGAAGGGCATTTTTTTGTCCATAAACCATACCGATTGTCAGAAATCACCAGATCGATCCCGTATTGTTCAATCGCTTCCTCTAACCAGCGGTGCTCCCATTGAACAATACGCAGTAGGGCTGGCAATTGTTGCATTATTTTGAAGGGCAGCCAACCTTTAGATCGGCTGTAACGTACCCTATAGCCGGGAAGAGAGAGGAAAGTGTTATCCGGAAACTCTTTTTGTAAAAGGGTTTGCTGAGGTCCTTGGGAAGCAATGTACACACGGTATCCCGCACGATTCAACGCACGGATCAATGGTATACAACGTGTTGCATGACCCAGACCCCAGTCGAGGGGCGCGATCAGTACGTTTTGTATGTTAAAATCGGTAGACAGTTTGAATGGTTTGATGTATGAAATGATCGAAAACTGTACTTTAGATCACCATATGAAACTCAAAATAAACCAAATAATCGTTCTGCTGTTACTTATCACGATGGCCAGCTCCTGTGGTATATTCCAGAAAGGAAGGAATGGCAGAGGGGGATGTAACTGTCCCAACAATGTTCGTTAAACAGTTGAGGTATGAAAGACATGAACCGTGATCTCTGGCTGCTCTGTAAAAATGATTACATGACACAGTCTGAACTCGATCGTCAGGTAAACCTGTTGAATACTCTTTTATACCATGCTGAGAACTGGAACAATTTCTGCGCTTCTCACGAAATCCTAGACATCAACCGCCGCAAAATCATCCGCAAGCCTCACCTGATGCAAAGCATTCTGCATGAAAAAAGGTTGAAGGCGTTTGTGTTTGTGAATAATTTGAATTGAGCTACGAGCTGCGAGCCATGAGCTGCGAGCTTTTTTTAATCGCGTTATATATAGTCATTGTATAAACGTGGCCCAGCTCCATGTACCTTTTGCATTACAGCCATATGCTCATAGCTCGTGGCTCGAAGCTCATGGCTCACAGCTTACCTAAAGCATTTTCCAACTTCTCCAACATCTCTCCAATCTCTTCTTTCTTACAAGTACCAACACTTAGGCGATACCATGGACTGTTGGCGCCGGCTCCGAAAGCAGAGAATGGAACTACGGCTAGTTTGGCTTCTGCGAGGATGTAAGATGTGACATCAGATTGTGTCTCTAGTTTTTTTCCTTCTGCTGTGGTTTTACCTACAAGATCTATTTTGATGGTAAGATAGATGGCAGCTTGTGGCGCAATGGCATCTACCGGATAGCCTTTTTGCTTGAGGGCAATAAAACCATCATGAATATTTCTCAAACGTAACTCTACTTCAGACTTGAAATGTGCGAGATAACGCTGAATATTTTCTTTCTGTAATAAATATTGTGCAACTGCTTTCTGTTCTGCCATTGGTGCCCAGGCACCTACATGACTTAAGATGGCTTTCATCTTAGCGATCACCGTACTTGGACCTAATGCCCATCCTACACGCACACCGGTAGCAGCAAATACTTTAGAGATACCATCAATGAAAATAGTGTAGTCTTTTATCGCCGGTCTCAAATGCAGTGGATTGTGGTGAACAGTAGTACCATAAGTGAGTGTCCAATACATCTGATCAAACATCAGGTAACACTTCTTTTCACCTTCACCTCTTTTTGCATTCTCTTCCAGTATCAGATCACAAATGGCTTCCAGACTTTCTTTTTTAAGTGTAGTACCTGTTGGATTCTGTGGCGTACAGATACAGATCAGTGTAGCACCGCTGATATTTTTTTTAATGTCTTCTACCGTCGGCATAAAATCATTCTCTGGAGTACACTCTACCACACAATGTACTGCATCGGTCAAGTGCGCATAGTGATTGTTATTCCAAGAAGGAACACCATAGATCACTTTGTCACCTTTGTCTACAATGGCTTTGAACAAAGTATAGATCAATGGGCGACCACCCGCTGCAATTTGAATTTCGTTGGGTTCAAAACTTAACCCTTCCCATTCTTTGATGAATGCTGCTACAGACTTACGAAGATCTAATACCCCTTCAGCAGAAGGATAACTGGTGTTTTTATTACGATAAGAATCAATGATCAGCTCTTCCAACTCTGCAGGGATCGGAAATACAGACGGATCAAAATCGCCGATGGTGAGGTTGTAGATCTTCTCTCCATTACGAATACGCTCACTGATGGCATTGCCCAGTTTTACGATCTCACTTCCTGATAGGGTTTCTGCTAAATGACTCAGTTTTGGCGCACTCATACTAAAGGTTTTGTTCCGGCGGCAAAATTAAGTTTTTCCAATGGAGAACGGTGGAAATATTGAATGATGAATAATGAATATCGAAAGGAAATTGACGGTTGGGTGACAAGAGAGAGGTAAAGCCGCAGATTCGCAGATTTTTAATCAAATGAATCTGCGAATCTGCGGCTTTATATATTATCAAGAACTTTTTGGAATGTTATTGATCAAACCAAGCTTTTTGAGGTCTGCTTTTTGGATAACCGTTTTCAGCGCGAAACTTTTTTCGTTCTTCGGTAAAATTCCACCAGGTTTTTTGCATGTCATGTGTGTTTGCAAAGTTCACGACCAATCTAAATTGGTCTTCCACACAAGGATCAACCCAATAACCTTTTTTCTGTTCGTATTCGTCTGTGAGTTGAGCGCCTTCTTTTTGTTTGAGTTCCTTGAGTGAATAATAACCCAAAAACACAAGGTCTTCGGCAAACTTTATTCCGACTGACGGAACGGTTTGAAATTCTGCTAACGCATAAATTTCTTTTGCTCGTTCATTTGTAGCGTTTAATAAGACTTCCAATTCGTCAGGTGCGAAATCGAGAATATCAGCAATTTTGATTTTGTTTTTTCTCAAATTTGCTTTCTCCATTTCTGTCAGCGGAAGTTTTATGGTTGTCTTATTTTTCATCCTGAGCAAAAGTTAGTCACACCCCTTATTATCTCTTATTGCGAAGAAACTTCGGAAAGTTATCGATCAAATTTTATTTGATCAGATGTGTTTCTCATCTTCATGTTTGTCTAACAATTTTATAGTATCATTTATTAATTTAATGATAGCACGAAGAGACTTTGGTGTAAATTGAATATATTCTTGTTGAAATCCGTCACGATTGAATTTCACATGAACGTGAGTATAACCCTCAAAATCAGTATTTTCCCACTCTGCATGTACAACTGCGTTTCTTAAACGTCCTGCCTCATTCAAGCTATGAAGAAGTTTCTCAAAAGTTGGCAATTTAATATCGCAACTTTTTTCGTACATAACACAAAATCTTTTTAAAAGGTCCACTTTTGCGGAAAAATTCATTTTGTGCAAAACGATTAAGCCAAATGTATCTGTACCACTATGAAGCCATCCACAAAGAACTAAATTCAAACACTCTTCTAATGAATTAAATCTATGAACAATTTGTCCAATTAATGGTGCTGTCTTAACTAAAAATTTATCCGCTTTAGCAGATGTATCGATTTCATGCGATATGTATTGATCGACTGGTTTTGATTTCGAGTTCATAAGATATCAACTTACATATAAATATAAGACCCTTCTTTTTTAAATTATCCCATTAAAAAAGGGCTGCAAAAAATTGCAACCCTTTCACTATTCAATCAAATTACTTTTACTCCATCGTCTTATAATCCTTAAACAACTTCAACTCAATCTTATCCGCCACCGCTCTAAACGCTTTCCACTTAGTATCAAACAATGTGTTAGCGCGGGTAATAACTTCTGAAATTTTATCTTCTGCTGCTTTCATCAATCTTTCTTCCTGCTCTCCCGGTACCATTGTTTTACCGGTGATATTAGAACGCGCTTCGTTAAGATAGCCATTGATGGTTACCTGTGGTATATTACCATAACCTTGTCTGGTTTGTGGTTTACCATTCAGCATTTCACGAATGGCTTGTATTTCTTCACGAACAGGCTTCATGGTTTTGCGAATGGTATCGGCTTGTTTAGCATCGATATCACGTAAAGCTGTTTCTACTTTAGTCATGATACTTTCCGCATCACTAAATCGCTCATTCAAAGTACCCAGTCTGATTGAGCTCTTATTCAAACGATCCACTGCTTTACGCAATGCATCACGAACAACTTTGGGTGTAGGTGCGTATGGATCATCATTCACAACGATCGTAGTACTATCGCTGATATTTCTTCCAAGGTTCATCACCACTTTGTAAGTTCCCGGATCAACTGGTAATCCCGCAGGTTCTGCAGTAGCTCCACCGCCACCACCAAAGCGTCCGCCGCCACCGCCTCTACCACCAAAACCTCCACCACCGGGTATTCTCACACCTCTTCCTTCCATTCCCCAGTAGTAACGGTTCAATCCGGTATCAGCTTTTGCAGTGAGTGTTCTTACAAGCACATTGTTCGCATCATAAATGCGCATGGTTACGGTATCACTCAATTTGTTGCGTCCGGTATCCGCTGCTGTTTTATTCACGAAGAAACTGATCGGCGCTCCTGATCTTCTATTCTCTCCTTCATAAGTTCCCCATATACTGTATTCAATACCCGATGCATTTTTACGCTTGGCTTGATAACCATCAGGCAATGCAAAAGCAGTGAGTTTGTTGGTGAAGAGTTGTCCTTTGTTAGCCGCCAATTTGCGCAACGGACGAATATCATCCAAGATCCACAATGCACGTCCAAAGGTTGCGATCACCAGATCAGCTTCTCTCTCTTGAATCACCATATCATAAGTAGATACTGATGGATATCCGTTTTTGAATTGCTGGAAACTTGATCCATAATCCAAGCTGATGAATAAGCCTTGCTCTGTTCCTACAAAAATCAAATTGGGTTCTGTTGGATCTTGTACCACACACAAAGTGTAACCCGTTACTTTTTTCTCATCTACGAGATTGGTCCAGGTTTTACCATAATCAGTGGTGCGGAATAAATAAGGTTTGTTGTTACCACGACGATAATCATTCACCACCACATATGCTTCACCACCATTGTGTCTTGATGCACGGATCTGTGGAACCCAAGCTCCTGTTGGCATTCCTGGGATCTTTCCGCGGAAGTTGGTCCAGGTTTTACCACCATCTCTCGTGAGTTGTACATTACCATCATCGGTTCCTACCCAAATCACACCTCTTTCTTTGGCTGATGGTTCAATGGCTAAAATGGTACAATGGTTCTCAGCGCCGGTTATATCTACCGATAAACCACCATTATTGCTTTGATCAATTTTTGCACTGTCATTGGTAGTCAAATCACCCGAGATCTGTGTCCATGAAGCACCTTTATCTGTACTCATGTTCACCATCTGACTTCCATAATAAATGGTCTTCTTATCAAAAGGATCTTGTGCGATCGCTGCATTCCAGTTGAATCGCTGACGAACACCACTCGCAGTTGTTGGCGGACGAATACCCCATCTTTCTCCGGTGGCGATATTGTAACGTCCTACACTTCCACCCTGACTCATACTGTACACCCAGTTCGCATCTTCAGGATCGGGCATTACATCAAAACCATCACCACCTCCTACTGCTTCCCAGAATGCATTGCGGATACCACTTTGTCTCCATACATACGCCGGGCCATGCCAGCTTCCGTTATCCTGCAAACCTCCCATGACGTTGTAAGGAATATTATTGTCTACATTGATGTGATAGAATTGTCCGAGTGGTAATTTCTCATCAAACTGCCAATTCTTTCCGCGGTCACGTGTAATAGCGATACCACCATCATTACCATCGATGATAAAGTTTCCATCTTTCGGATGGATCCAAAATGCATGGTGATCCGGATGGATACCTGCATAAGGAATCACTGTCTTGAAAGTCTTACCCGCATCTTCACTCACCGTAATAATCTGATTGATATTGTACAATCTGTTTTCATTCGCAGGATCCACTGCTATGTCTTGAAAATAAAATGCACGATTGGTAACTACAGCCGGATCACTGTTCATCAGTTCCCAGTTTTTACCGCCATCATCACTTTTGTACAATCCGTTTTTAGTAGCTTCTACCAATGCATATACACGCTTTGGATCATTGCGAGAAATGGTGATACCGATACGCCCATAATCACCGTCCGGTAAACCATTGGCTTTGCCTAGTTTGGTCCAGTTTTTACCGCCATCATAAGTCACGTAAAAACCACTGCCTTTACCACCACCTTGTAAACTCCAAGGAGTACGCTGATGCTGGTACATGTTTACAAATAATTTATTCGGATTGGCAGGATCCATCACCATATCACCTACACCCGAGGTATCATTCGTGTATAAAATTTTATTCCAGGTAACACCACCATCGGTTGTTTTATAAACACCTCGTTCAGGATGTGGGGCAAAAGGATTACCGATCACACCCGCATACACCACATCCGGGTTGCTTGGATCGATGATGATACGGTGAATGTTACTGGTCTTTTCCAGTCCCATCATTTTCCATGTCTTTCCACCATCAATACTTTTATAGATACCACCACCCAGACTAATAGAGTTACGCGGATTACCTTCTCCGGTTCCCGCCCATACTACGCTAGGATTACTTTGTGTGATGGCCACAGCACCAATATTCAAGATGGGTTGATCATCAAAGATCGATTCCCAACTGGCGCCGCCATTCTCAGTTTTCCAAACACCACCACTCGCCGTTCCGAGGTAAATGATGTTGGGATTTGTCCATACTGCATCGATCGCAGTCACACGTCCACTCATACCGGCCGGACCGATATTGCGTGGTTTCATGTTTTTAAAATGTTTTGAAAGATCTGCCTGTTGGGCAAAAGAAAGAATTGCAGTGCTTAATAGCATTGCAGCAAACAGTAGTTTTCTCATTCCATTGGTTTTTGGGATCGGGAATTTCTGTAATTAATGGTGGATTGCCAAATTAGAAGGATAATTGGGTGAAGAAGCTGTGAGCTACGAGCTGTGAGCCATGAGCTACAAGTTTTAAATGACCAATTTCTCTGTGTGCTTCTGTGTCTTCAGTGGCAATCGATCAACAAAAAGAATATTGCCACTGAAGACACAGAAGAGCGCTGAGGTTTTCTTTGGAGTTTACCTATATTTATTGCAAACAACCAACGCTTGAATACAAAATCAGTTTTTAAAGGCTCGCCCATGCAGATCGGTATCTATGCTGCTGTGGCTGCATTTCTTACGTATACCATGATCTTCGGTTTCCGCAAATCATTTACTGTTTGCACATTTGATGGAATGACCGTTGGTTCTTTGAGTTATAAAACAGTATTGGTACTTAGTCAGATGATGGGTTATCTCATGGCCAAGTTTTATGGCATCAAATTCATCTCAGAGTTAAAACGTTTTGGAAGAAACAAGATCATTCTACTCCTTGTTGGTATTGCATGGATGGCTTGGTTGTGTTTTGCATTGATACCTGCTCCTTATAATATTATCTTCCTCTTCATCAATGGTTTTCCTTTGGGTATGTTATGGGGTGTGGTGTTCTCTTATGTAGAAGGAAGAAGAAGCACCGATTTTATTGGTGCTGCATTAGCTGTAAGTTTTATCTTCTCTTCGGGTTTTGTAAAATCTGTTGGGGGATGGTTGATTCAATTAGGGGTGACTGAATTTTGGGTGCCGTTTTGTACCGGGTTGGTTTTTTCATTACCGCTCTTATTATTCATCTATCTGATGGAACGCATTCCTGCACCTGATGCGGATGATGAGGCCGCCAGAATGAATCGAACACCCATGAGCGCTGAACAACGTAAAGCTTTTGTGCGCTCTTTCTTACCGGGTATTATCGCTTGTATTTTTATTTATGGTTTTGCTACCATCTTCCGTGATATCAGAGACAATTTCAGTGCAGATATGTGGAAGGAAATGGGTTACTTAAATCAGCCTGCTATTTTTTCTAAAACAGAAACGCCCATCACGCTTGTGATACTGGCACTCATCGGTAGTATGGTCATCATCAAAAACAGTTTCAAAGCATTGATGATCGCACATTTGTTTATTGCTATTGGATTTGTGGTTGCGGGTCTGAGTACTTATTTATTTACCAAAGGATTGGTGGCACCTATCTGGTGGATGACGCTCGTTGGACTAGGTCTTTACATGGTATACATTCCTTTCAACTCCGTATTCTTTGAAAGAATGATCGCAGCATTTCGATTTACTGGAAATGTGGGTTTCCTGATCTATCTCGCTGACTCATTTGGATACTTGGGTAGCGTGAGTGTATTATTGAGCAAAGAAATCTTCAAAGTACAATTGAACTGGGTACAGTTCTTTTCAAATAGTGTGATGATATTGTCTGTAGTGGGCGTGGGAATTACGGTGTATGCGGCTTGGTATTTTTATAGAAAGAAAAACGCTGTTTGATGTTTGGGCTTTCGCCATATACAGACGCGATCATTTTTCTATGATAAGCGTATTTGCTTCAACCGGTTTTCTTTATATTAGTAAACACTCTTTTGCTTATGCCCATCCTCAACAGAAGAAACTTTCTACGTAGTTCCGGCAGTCTTGCTATTCCTGCTATGTTGCCTTTATCCGGTTTATTGACTAATGATATCTCTGTTGTTAACGACTGGCCCGCTAAGCCTATTGTAAAGTTTTTTGGTGATGGTGAAATGTATGAGCCTACCGATTATATCCGTGTTTTACAAGAAGCCGACAAAACCGTTGCGATTGCAAAAGATCGTTATGGTGTTGGGGGTGTTGTTGAAGCATTGGAGAAAAAGTTTGCTGCGATCACCGGAAAAGAAAAAGCCATTTTCATGCCCAGTGGTACCATGGCCAATCAGTTGGCCATTGCGGTATTGAGTGGCAATAAAAGCAAAGTGTTTGTTCAAGAAACCAGTCACGTCTTTCGCGACGAAGCAGATGCCGCTCAATCTGTTTTTCAGAAAAGATTGATACCGCTTGCTAAAAATGAAACTTACTTCACAGCTGCCGAGCTCAAGAAAACCATTGAGGAAATGAGCACCGCAGAAGCTTTTGATACAGGTATCGGTGCTGTTTCGATTGAAAATCCGGTAAGAAGAAGTGATGGCAGAATGGTTTCCATTGATGAGATCAAAGCCATCAGGAACTATTGTATCGCAAAAAAAATACCCATGCATTTGGATGGCGCTCGTTTGTATGTTGCATCCGCATGGTCTGGTGTATCGATCAAAGAGTACAGTCAATATTTTGATACTGTCTATATTTCTCTTTATAAATATCTTGGCGCAACAGCGGGTGCGATACTTTGTGGTGATGCTAGCATCATCGACCAAATGACCCATCTTATTAAAACACATGGCGGCTCTATGTACGGTAACTGGACCAATGCCGCGATGGCTCTTCATCGATTGGAAGGAGTAGAAGAAAGATTCAAAGCAGCCAAAGAAAGAAGTGAGCAATTATTTAAGATACTCAATACAGGCAATAATATTCGTATCGAGCCTTTGAATGAAGGAACCAATATTTATCGATTAACATTAGCTAAAAATATCAATGGCACTGCTTTTCAAACCAAGCTCAATCAGCAATTCAATATTCGTTTGGCAAGACCGGATAGCAATAACCAGTCATTGATCAATGTAAACGAAACGATCTTATATCAATCGCTGAATGATCTTGTAAATGCATTTCGTAAAACCTTAGAAAGTTAAGATCAGGAGTTATTGATATCATAAAAAATGGTTCATAACAAACAGTCAACAACTATTTGCCATGAACCATACGCCATACGCTACTATCCCTTCTTCCCTTCCTCGTATTTCTTCTTCGCAGCTTCTGCTTTTTCGAAATCAAGGATCACACCATTAATGCAATAGCGCAGACCTGTAGGGGGTGGACCATCTTCAAATACATGTCCTAAATGACTTTTACATCTTCCGCATTGAACTTCTGTTCTTACCATACCATGTGAGTTATCCGGCAGATAAATGATCGCACTCTTACTGATAGGCTCATAAAAACTAGGCCATCCGCATCCGCTATCGAACTTGGTATCACTTTTGAACAAAGCATTTCCACAAGCAGCACAATAATAAGTGCCTATCTCTTTGAAGTTTTCGAATTTACTCGTCCAGGGACGTTCTGTTCCTTTCTGACGGGCGATATAATACACATCAGGTGAAAGAATTTTCTTCCACTCATCTTCCTTCAGATTCACTTTCGATTTGTCTGTTCTCGAATACACCGGATTGTTCTTGTCTGTGCTGTCCATTTTTACCTCTTTCTGTTTAGTTTGTTGGGAATAACAGCCCTGCACTATTAAAGTTGCAAGGAGTAACATTTTGAATCCCTTCATATGCCAATACTTTTGATACATTAAAATTACGTTTATCGTAGCCGAATAGTTTACACCTAAACTGACGAACAGTTGTTTTTTACCTTACAATTTGCAGTTATTCAAGGTTTTAATGTGTTGTTAAATGTTTTTTAAACGATCGGGCTTATATTTGTTCTTCACGTAAGGTTAGTTAGTACATGTTTAATATTATTCTGTTTGGACCTCCGGGCAGTGGAAAAGGGACTCAAAGCGAAAAACTGATCGCTGCTTACGGACTGAAGCATTTATCTACCGGTGATTTATTAAGAAGTGAGATAGCAGCCCAAACACCGTTGGGACTGGAAGCCAAGTCTATTATGGACAAAGGTCAGCTGGTTCCTGATGAAGTGGTGGTGGGCATGATCAGTTCTGCGCTGGATAATAACCCGCAAGCCAAAGGGTTTTTGTTTGATGGTTTCCCTAGAACTGAAGCCCAGAGCATTGCGCTGGATAAACTGTTGAAACTAAAGAATACAGAAATAGGAGTGGTATTGGCGTTGGATGTAAGTGAAGAAGAGCTGGTAAGTCGCTTACTGAACCGCGGTAAAACCAGTGGTAGAAGTGATGATACCAATGAAACGGTCATTCGCGCTCGTATTGCTGAATACAAGGCAAAAACCACTGTTGTAGCCAACTATTACGCCACTTTTGATAAAGTTGTACATATCAAAGGAGAGGGCTCCGTTGATGAAATTTTTGAATCGCTGCGCAGCGAGATCGAAAAAAGAATGTCTTAATCTGATTATACATAAGTGTTTAACAACCAATAACCAACTGCACCCGCTCTGCTTTTTGAGCGGGTTTTTTTTATACCTGACGCTCCCAATAAGCTGTTAAAGCTGAACTACTACTACAAACGATTTCAACCAACAGACTTAGCTTTGCCGTCCCCCGTGCTGAAGTGGCGTGGAAATATTAGTGTATGATCAGCAAAAAAATTCACCTCGTTTTACTCTGTCTGGTAATCGCTACTGGATTTTCTTTCAAAGGGAAATCGATTGCGGTTGCTACCAACCCAACCGAAACGCTGCATATCAACACGTTCACCGAAGTCTATGAAAGTTTGGATCTGGCTTCGCTTGGACTTTCCAAAAAAGCCTATGAATTTGCATTGGCGGGTTATGAACGTTTAAAGTCTGGTGGACAAATCATTCAGGATCATATCTTATCGGTGGTAGATTTTAGTTTACCCTCCAATCAAAAAAGATTATTTGTGATCGATCTTTTGAAGGGTGAATTACTCTTTCACACATTCGTGTCGCATGGAAAAAATTCCGGTAAGTTGATCGCTAAAAAATTCTCGAATAAATCGAGCAGCTTTCAAAGCAGTATCGGTTTTTATACTACCGGCGAGCCTTATCAAGGAAAACATGGTCTTTCTCTTCGATTGATCGGAAAAGAAAAAGGCATCAATGATAAAGCACTACAACGTGGTATTGTGATTCATGGTGCAGACTATGCAGAAGAGAATGTTGCTGCCAAGCAAGGTTATTTGGGAAGAAGTTTGGGCTGTCCGGCAGTTCCTCAATCAATTCATCGTGAGTTGATTTCTACCATTCAAAATGGAACTTGTTTTTTCATCTATGCACCAATGCCCGGCTACTCCAAACAGTCAAAACTCATTTAATCATTTGTTCCGACCGTACAACATTTTTTAACAGATAATTGCCCTTGCCTGCTGTCTATCTTTATTGCAAGGTGCAACACGTAGAATTTTTTCATACCGACCACTTCGACCAGAACTACAAGCGGCAAAAAGCAGCTTCGTCTATTTCGTATTTCATCGATTTTTTCTGGGAGACAGATTTTGATCGTTTATGGGATTCCTATCCCAAGGGGTTTTCAGACGCTTTGTTTCCAAATACCGGTTACACATATCTTATCAATTTGGGTACTCCATTTGTAATGCAGGTAGGAGAGAAAAAATTTGAAATGAAGACCGATGGTTTTCTGCCTCGACATCGTGCCATTGAATGTTTCCATCAAAAGGGAAATAAACTTTTTGGTATCAAGTTTAAAATATCACCCGTTATTTTTCAAAAGAAAATCAATTTCTCTGAATACCGAGAATACATTTTTCCATTGAGCTACCTCATGGATTCAGGTCTTTTATCAAAAGTCAAAACCTCTTCCTCATTTGAAGAACGTGTATCTATTCTCACCGAATATTTTGAAAAGATCATTGATCAATATTCAGGTTCATTAAAACCTATTGAAATTGTTTCGCAGATATTAGCTCATTGTGAAAACAATAGAGATTTTATAACACCCGTTGAAGATTTTGCCAAGCAATACAATATCTCTTCACGTACCCTACAACGCTATTTTGAAACAGCTACCAGTATCAGTACCAAAACAGCTATTCAGATCATGCGTATCAGAAAAGCGACTGAACATCTAGCCGTAGATCCCGATACATTTAACAGCGCAGACTATGGCTATTACGATCACAGCCATTTCTACAAACATCTCAAAAGTTTTCTCCAAAAAAATACACTCAAAAAATTACAACCTCATTTGAGATTGTTGGAGAAGTTGCATGGGAGGTAGTTTGTAGTCCATGGTTGATGGTCCATAGTCCATAGCAGAACCCAATTTGTTTTTGCTATGGACTATGGACCATGGACTATTAACCACCCCTAGTTCCCCGCCCTGCTTCTTTCTTCCTCTGATGCCGTTGTTCTTCTACGAGCGGCTTGTACGGTGTTTTTACCGAAGCGATAAGTGAAGGTCAAATTGGCTACTCGTGTTTCACGATACGCTCTCCATATCTCGATATAATTATTATAGGTAATGGTTACACGTGGTAGGTTGGTCCAGAAAATATCAGTTACGTTCAAGCGAATGGTTCCTTTTTTATTCAAGACCGATTTCTGTACACCCAGTGCCAATCCCCACTGCGGGCGGGCTACCATGAAGCCGTACTGTCCACCGGAATTATAATTCACATTCAGCTCACTCACCCATCCTTTGCCCATTGTGAAATTGTTATTGGTTCTGACATCAAAAGCGGGCTTCCCATTGTTCAAGGTAGTGCTGCCTAATTTTCCATTGAAGTGATTGTAAAATACATTTCCATTATTGACCATATTCCACCAGCTGTTGATACGGATAGGCGCGGAAACGGTGAGTCCATAATAATCTTGTGAGCTGAGATTGATCGGTATCTGCACCGTAACATTATCATTGGATGGCAGATTCGGAAATACATCCTTGAATCGTGCAATTGCAATATTTTGATTCTGCTTCGTATGACTATAGCCAAATGTGAAATTAATGCTCTTCATTGTGTAGCTCAATTCATAAGACCAGGTCAGTTGGGGAAGTAGTCCGGGTCTTCCGGTTGAGTAAGTCGTTACATCAATCAAAAACAAGAATGGATTGAGTTGTCCATAACCCGGACGATCAATTCTTCTGCTAACAGATAATCCGAGTGTTTGATCTTCTTTCAATTTGTAATTGAAAAAGGCACTTGGGAATAATTGAAAATAAGAAGAATCAAATTTCTGATTGCCCTTGATTTGATGTGTGTTGATCTTAGTATGTTCACCGCGGAGACCTAACTGAATATTAAACTTCTTAAACTCTTTACTAAAGTTTACGTAGGCAGCGTTGTTATATTCATTGTATTTAAAGCGATTGGTTTTATTGACATCATCTTGTGGAACACCGGTGCTCATATCAAAGAACTTGGCATCATTATCTGCTGATACATAACTCGTTTTTCCACCTACTTCAAATCTGCCTCCATCTTTCAATGGATTGGCATAATCGATCTTCGCCGTACGTAAGATCAATTTTCCATCCTGATCTCCATCCAAAATATAATCGGGTTGCAAAGGGGTTCCGTTCAGATTGTAATACTTAGTAGCGACTCTGGAAAGTGATGAAGAGTTGTATTCACCATAATCAATATCCGCAGTTAGCTCTTTGCCATTGGTATTGAATGAATGTTTAAAGTTGATATTGGCTACAACATTCTGCGCATTATCATTATTATTAGCAAGTGTTGCAAACGTCGATGCCTTCTGTTTTTGTGCATCAATTACATCCGATGCATTGACCGTGTTTCTTCCAAAATCATTGAAGTTGGCACTCACCACCGCTCCAATGATCGTTTTCTTTGATGGAAACAAATCAATTCCAAAACGAGTATTGTGAAAATGAAAGGGTGATGTGGTATAATTATCTTTTAGATCACCACCGGTATACACTTTGTTATCATCAAAAAAGTTTCTATCCAGGATCAGATGATTCATATTCTTTCGATAGCCGTACGTATAGTTGCCGAACAAGTTTATTTTTTTATTGCGGTGATTGAATGTAAGTCCTGCATTGGATTTAGGATACACGCCCTGACCATAGCCCATTGTCATGGTACCATTGGTTCCTAAACGCTGGTCTTTTTTCATTCTGATATCAATGATTCCTGAATTTCCTGCAGCATCATATTTAGCTGAGGGATTGGTAATGATATCGATTCTTTCAATCGTATTGGCGGGTAAGCCTCTGAGATAATTCGCTAAATCAGCACCCGACATCGGTGTTGGTTTTCCATCGATCATAATGATAACACCTTGTCTGCCACGCAAACCGATCACATCATTTTGATCCACACTTACTCCCGGTGAACGCTCCAACACATCTAAAGCAGAACTACCAGCACTAACAATACTGCTCTCTACATTCACAACAATCCTATCTGTAAGTTTTTGAATAAATGGTTTACGACTCGTTACTGTTACAGCACTGATACTATTGGCTGCTGTTTGTAAGGTTACGGTACCTGCATTGATTTCACTGGCTGATTCGCTGATGGACATAGATTCAGAAAAAAAAGTGCTATAGCCTACCATCGAAATTCTTATGCGATAATTTCCTGTAGAAATATTTTCAAAAAGAGCAACACCCGATTTATCGCTGATAGAAGCTTTCACAAGGGAAGAGTCTTTCAAACGCAATAGTTCAACGGTTGCGTTTTCCAGAAGTTGCTGTTGCTCATTACGAATGGTTATTTGGATCTTTCCATTCTTTTGAGATTGTGCGGTGACAGATATGCTCATGAATAATACACCCATGAAGCACAGGTACAAATTTCTCATCGTTTTCCTTTTAACACTCAAATATGAATTTGTTCGTAGAAAAGAAGTTCGCTTTTCCTTTGAACAGTCAAAGAAGAACAATGAACGGAGCATGAGGAAAAACGATGCGTCTGATTTTTACATTTTTATCTTCCGTTTCATTTTGTTTACGACTAGACGTCAAGTTCTATATTTGTTAGATGCAACCAATATTACTGTTACACGGAGCTATTGGATCAATGAATCAGTTGTTTCCACTTAAAAATGAACTCAGTGCACAGTTTGATGTACACTGTTTCAACTTCCCGGGGCATGGTGGAGACTCCGCTGTTGAATCCTTTTCAATCACTGATTTTGCAAAAGCCACAGCTGATTTCATTGAAAGACATCAACTCAAAAATCCTATGGTATTTGGTTATAGCATGGGGGGCTATGTTGCTGTGTACTTAGAATCATTGCATCCCGGTACTTTTCAAAAGATCATTACACTAGGAACCAAATATGACTGGAGTGAAGAGATCGCCGCTAAAGAAAGCAAAATGCTACGGCCTGATGTAATTGAACAAAAACTGCCCGCATTCGCACAGCAATTAGCAGACAGACATGGCAATTCAGAATGGAAAAATGTGCTTCATAAAACAGCAGGTATGTTAATAAAATTGGGCAATCATCCACTCCTTTCCGATTCTGTATTACAAAAGATACATTGTCCAACACTTGTATTATTAGGTGAAAAAGATACAATGGTATCATCAGAAGAAACAAAAAATGCAGCGAATGCATTAGGGAATGGTCATTATGAGGTTTTACTCAATTCCGCACATCCGATAGAGCAAGTAGATCTGAAATTATTGACGGAGAAGATCAAATCGTTTTTATCAGATCATTGATGGTAGATCTTTATCAATAATTTCAGGAACTCTTCTGGTTCAAAAGGCTTAGTGACGATAGCATTGATGGAAAGATCGCGTGATCGCTCTTCTACCTCAGAAGGCAGACTGGCTGTAAGTGCAATAATTGGAATAGTAATTCCTTTGCTTCGAATGATTTTCACGGCTTCATAACCATCCATCACCGGCATATGCATATCCATTAAGATCATTTGATGTTTGTTTGTATCGAGCTTCCGTACCGCTTCTTCCCCGTTGGCTGCTACATCGATCTTTGCTCCCCATTTTTCCAGAAAAGTTTTTGCAACCAATACATTCAACTCATTGTCTTCAGCCATTAATAAAGAAACCCCTGAAAGCGGGCGTCCTTTTTCGATTTCTTCAGGTACAGGTTCTCCCTGAGAGAAATTAAACACCTGCGATATAGGAAAGGTCTGTGTAAAAAAGAAAACAGATCCCTTACCCGGCTCACTTTTCAATTGTAACTGGGAGCCTTGCAATTCCAATATTTTTTTACAGATAGCCAATCCTAATCCGGTACCACCAAAGCTTCTGGAAGTTGAAGTATCTGCTTGTGTAAAACGATCAAAGATGAGCTTCTGCTTTTCTGCTGCGATTCCAATACCTGTATCTTCTACTTTAATCGTTAGTGTGATATGTTGCTTTTGAATCTTCTCTTGTTGTATGATCAACTTAACATGACCGGTACGTGTAAACTTGATGGCATTTTGCAAGAGGTTGCCTATTACTTGACTAATGCGCGTAGGGTCTGAGATAATACGGTGATGAAATGCCGGATCTTTTTCCAAGATCAATGAAATTCCTTTTTCATCCGCCAACGTTTTCAATCCCGATAAAAGATCTTGCGATACTTGAACTAGGTCCATATCAATATATTCAAAATTGATTTTCCCCGCTTCAATTTTATTGTAATCCAGAATGTCATTGACAATATTCAAGAGATTATTCGCAGAAAAAAGTAACACATTCAATTGTTCTTTTTGATCTTCTCTTGGTTGATTATCTAATAGTATATGCGAAAGTCCGATCACCGAATTCAACGGTGTTCTTATTTCATGTGACATATTGGAGAGGAAGTCGCTTTTTGCTACCAGCCCTTGCTCTGCTTCTTTTCTGGCCTTATTGAGTAAATAGGAATATCGATAAGAAAGAATCAATGATTGCAAGAAGAAAAAGGATAAATATCCAATAAACAAAAGCTCTTTCTGAGGCGCCACAAAATCAAAGTACTGCAGGTTGATGATTAAAAAAATGATCATGACAACACCTGTACTAAGTAATGCATATCCGGCTCCCAGTCTTTTTCGTCTATATGCCAATATATATACATAGAATGCATGACCAATGACAAAGAACATGACCACCAAAAATGGGTTGATCAATTGTGTAAAAACAGAAGGAGGGAAGATCAGCGTGATCAATGATAAGATGATACACGCCCACATTTCAATCTTAGTAATTATTTTATTAGAATCTTCCGGATACAGATTCTGGGTGTATTGCGTAAAGAAGATAACACTCACAAACAAAGCGAGGTATTCCATGTGAACGGTAAGCGTCCACGGGAGATTAGGAAAGATTGTATGCAAAGAATACTGAGACGTACCAACAATTCTATAACTATAAGTGATACAGAAAAGAGTGTAGTATAAAATGGTTTTATCATAACGACCAAAGAAGTATAATCCAAAAAAGAAAAGCCCACACATGATGATACTTCCTGTAAGAATAAAGTTGAAAGCATTGTCTTTATTTCTTTTACTGAATAATTTTTCTTTATTCCCAATTGTGATAGACTTATAAGGGCCGCCCTTGGAGTGTAAAAAATTTGCAACCTGTAGTATAATTTTTACAGTATCTTTCTTTACAAATAACTCTCGTGTAAACTGCTGCCATTTGGGTTTTGTTGTTTCTGCGGAAGTTCCTGGTATCCCGGATTCAACAAATTCAGCATCATCCACAAACATTTTATAGCTGGTATAAGTATCAGGAATGTCTAACGCAAGATTTGATGCATTTTTTGGCAATAAAATGGTAAGCATATAAGAGGCATAACCCTTAGCAGTAATTTTTTTTTCGCCAACAACAGTGTTATCCCAGCGCTTGGGAAAGGTTGTCATACCCGTCATTTCTTTAGAAGTGTCTCCCGGCACACATAATTTTTCCCAGCAGAGACCCCACTCGCCATCTAATGGAACAGATTGCTTTGATAGATCTATGTTTCGCAAATCAATAACACCATGTTTGGCAACCGGTATTTGTGCAGAAGAAAAAATGGGAAAAAGAAAACAACAGCAAATAATAACGGAAAACAAAATACCTGTTCTAATGAATATTGAATACATGCTTATCTGCTTGCTTTTTAAAATTCGCTGCAGGGGTATCAGCGCTTCCGTTTCTTAAATGTATTAATTCTTCTGCTAAATAATACATTTTAGTCTGTTTCAGTAGTAAAAAATATCCCGTCTTCTTTCTTATAAAAATAATACCGTCATCATTGGTTTTAAGCCGCTCATCCGTAACCACACTTTTATGTGATGTTCGTTTATAAACTGTTATTGCAGTTTTGTGAAAACACTAAAAACAATCGCATGAATCAATTAACACGCTACAACCCCTTTCATCAGATACATCAGGGTTTAAGAGCCCTGTTATACCACTGCTCTTTACAGGTACAACACACAGATTTTTCGAATGATGAACAAGCATCTAAGACTATTGCACAACTAAAAGAGCTGATCTGGCTTTTTGACGGACATGCACATACCGAAGACACAAAAGTCTTTACATTGATCGCAGATAAAGCACCGGAAGTGATCGCAGATTTTGAGCAACAACATGATAAAGACCACATGCTCGCCGCTCATTTACAAGGATGTATTGAACAGTATGAAGCTGCGTTGAAAACATCAGATAAGGTTTTTGCCGGTAGACAGATACAGTTCTCGCTTGCAGAGTTTACTGCTTTCAATTTATCACATATGAATATGGAAGAAGTGATCATTAAAGAGCTGATCTGGCAACACTATACAGATGAACAATTACATGATTTAACCATGGAAATCGTAGGCTCTCTTCCTCCCGATAAAAATGCACGATACAGTTATTGGATGCTAAAGGGATTAAGCATCAAAGAAATTGCTGAATGGTTTCGTGCCATACAGATTTCAGCGCCGTCTTTTGTGATGGATCAAATGATGGAGCTGGCTGCCGCAGCATTGGATTGTGCCGAATTTAATAAAGTTCAAAAATCATTAGCGTTGGAAACAGTCTAAATGTTTCAATCAACCAGAAATAGAAACCCCCGCAATTGCGGGGGTTTTCTTTAGGCGTATATGGTTGGGTTAGTAGTACTTTATTGTTGCGGTTTTGTCTCCAATAATTTGAAGAACTGATCCAGCATCGGCTGAATTACGATACGTGTTCTACGATTAGCCGCACGTCCTTCAGCTGTACCATTGTCTTTCAAAGGAATATATTGGCTTCTTCCGGCTGCCGTCATGCGCTTGGGATCTATTCCATAGGTTTCTTGTAAAATTCGAACAACAGTAGTTGCTCTTCTCACACTCAAATCCCAGTTATCCTGAATAGCTGCTGTTTTAATCGGAAGAGAATCCGTATGTCCTTCTACGATAAATTCTATTTCAGGTTGTGCGTTTAATACTTTGGCAACTTTGCCAAGTACCTCTTTGGCTCTGTCTGTTACTTCATAGCTCGCGCTTTTGAATAAAAGCTTATCAGAAATATCCACATACACCACTCCTTTATCTACTTTGATGTTAATGTCTTCATCATTCAAATTACCAATCGCACCTTTCAGGTTCATGACCAATGCCATATTCAGAGAGTCTTTACGCGCAATAGAGCCTTGCAAATCGCGGATATACAAATCTTTTGCTCCAATATTTTCAAGAGACTTTTTAATGCTTTCAGCCTGAGCACCTGTTACTACAGAAAGATCTTTTAACTGATTCAATACTGTAGTGTTGTTCTGCTTAAGAAAATCGATTTGCTTATTCAGATCTGCTATTTGATCTTCCAATGCTTGTTTACGTGCATTCAGTTCATTGTTTTGCCCTTTCGATTTGGCCAATTGATTTTCCAGGTCTTTGATCTGGTCTTGTAATTCCCGGTACTTTCCCTGCATTTCAAGATATGCGCCACTCAACTGTGTGTACTTGGCTTCTGATTCTTTGAATTTTTTACTGCTCACACAGGAAAAAAGCAGTACAGAAGCAGCTACTGCAACTATAAAACGATTGGTTCTCATGCATTTACGATTTGAAATGTGATCATTCGGTATTTATAACGTAAGAACCATTACAATATTGTGCCAAAAATGAGAGATCGTCCAACCCGGCTTTATTCAAAAACAATTAATTCTTCTGCTCTTAGCCAATTGGAATATGCATGACCATATTGCTGATCGATATTTTTTCTTTTGATCTTGAGTGTTGGGGTCAATAAACCATTTTGAATACTCCACTCTTCTTTACAAACAACCAATCTGGCTAATTGCTCATGATGTTCTAATTGAGCATTGAGATTTTTTAATAAATTTTCCAGTTCTTGTTGTATGTCATTGGACGGTACCAATTTGGCCTGTTCGGATAAAGTACACAGAACGAGTGCCGAAGGCATTCCGGAACCTACTACACAAACCTGACCCACATATTCATGAGCTCCTAACATATTTTCCATTGGTGCAGGTGTTATGTACTTACCTTTTCCTGTCTTGAATTGATCTTTGATTCTACCGGTGATCGTTAAATACCCTTCTGAATCAATCGATCCTTCATCTCCTGTTTTTAGAAAACCATCTTCAAAACATTGAGCTGATAATTCAGGTTCTTTATAATAACCCAACATGGAAGCCGGACTTTTAACTTGCACTTCATTGTCTTTCCCTAATCTTACTTCAACAGATACATAAGGTTGTCCGACGGTTCCAAATTTCGCAGAATGTTTTTTATTCACGTGTGATAAAGCCACATTCTCTGTCATTCCATACGCTTCCTGAATAATGATGCCCAATTTCGCATACCATTGTAATAATGCTGGATTGATGGGCGACGCTCCGGTGAAAATATGCTGTGCCCTTCCCAGCCCTAATTTTTTTCGAATCATTTTTTTGATCAACGAACTGATTAATGGAATCTTTAATAGTCGATCCAGTTTTGCATGTGGCATTTTTTTCAATACACCTTCTTGCATCTTTTCCCAGATACGCGGTACTGCAAGAAAAACGGTGGGCTGTGTATGTGCGAGATTAGCCGCAAACGTATCAAGCGATTCTACAAAATAGACCGTACTTCCTGTGAAAACAGTTCCACACTCAACCAACATTCTTTCTGCTACATGACAGAGGGGTAGATAAGAAAAGAATATTTCTTTTTTGATCTCAGGAAAATTATTGAGGAATGACTGAACTGCAAATGCCATGGCATGATAGGTATGCATCACGCCTTTTGATTGTCCGGTAGTTCCTGAAGTATATACAATACAGGCAAGAGAAAACGGATCTATTTCCGGTATACCTTGTATCGGTTCATGACTTTTTACTAAATCATTCCAGTTGATACAATCTGTATTGGGATAAAAAGGAAATGTGATTTGTAATAATGAATCCGGTACTCCTTGTCGTATAGCATCAGGATTATCTAGCTTTCCGATAAAGATGGCCTTGCTCTCGCTATGAATGATGATATCACGCAAAGCGTCTGCTGTAATATTTGGATACAAAGGAACAGATACACATCCTGCCATTGCAATAGCCAGATCAGCCATGATCCAATGGGCACAGTTTTTACTGAGTATCGCGATCTTATCATCTTTACCATAACCAAAAGAACGCAAAGCCGCAGCCATGCTTCTGATTTGTCTACCGGCTTCTGCCCAGGTAAAATACTGATACACGCCTTTCACAGGTTCAGCTAAGAATAATCGCGAGGGTGTTGCTTTTTCATACTCGCAAAATTTTTCTACAATGTTTGGGTAGTTCATGTCTCAGGGGGTTATCATGAATTAAACAAATGATGATTCTTTTAGGTGTGCAAGACCTTGTTCCGGAATTTTTCCCTGAACCGATGCGTAAAAATCAATGATCTTCCTAAAATCTGCCTCTTCATTTTCGGTAGTGAGAAATGGTTCCGAAAACCAGGCTTCTTTTTTAGTGAAATCCATGGCTGCCATTACGATCGGAACGTTTGCTTTTTTGGCGATATGATAAAAACCGGTTCTTAATCGGTCCACTTTTTTTCTGGTTCCTTCCGGTGATAATGCCAATACAAATTCATCATGCTGATCAAATAACTCCACTACTTGATCTACCATATTCTTTTTATTGAATCGGTCAACAGGATACCCACCCAGACCTCGAAAGAAGAAGCCAAATTTTCCTTGAAATAATTCTGCCTTGCCGAGGTATTTAACATGTGTTAGTCGAAGCACACTTCGAATGGCAAGACCCATTACAAAATCCCATGCGCTCGTATGCGGTGCAACGATCACGATGCATTTTTTTAGATGGTAGGGGAAATTATCCCGGACTTTCCATCCTGTGATCCACAGATAGATTTTCCAGAGTATTCTCATGGCAAGCAATGGTACAAGATAAAGAAGATAATTTGAAAATGATCTAATTTGAAAATGAGTAATGATATTGATCACATACTAAATCCTTAACTAGAATAAACCCTTATTATCAAATTTTCAAATTAGATCATTTTCAAATTTTCCAGCTTCTTCTTCAACGCGAACATTTCATCTCTCAGTCTTGCTGCTTCAATGAAATCCAGATCGCGAGCGGCTTTTTCCATTTGTTTTTTGATGGTGTTGATCGCTTTTTCCAGTTGAGGGATCGTCTTGTATTCTACCTGTTCTTCTGCTGCCGTTTGTATCAAAGGCTCATTCTTTTGTAACGCATAAGGATTCGATGGGTCATATCCTTTAATATCCAGCACTGAAGTTTGTGCAAACACTTGTTCCTTACTTTTCGAAACCGTTTTGGGTGTGATTCCGTGTTCAATATTATAAGCGATCTGCTTTTCTCTTCTTCTGCTTGTTTCATCAATGGTGCGCTGCATGCTTTCTGTAATCTTATCTGCATAAAAAATGACCAAGCCATCAACGTTTCGGGCAGCCCGTCCTGCTGTTTGTGTCAACGATCTTTCATTGCGTAGAAATCCTTCTTTATCAGCATCCAGAATCGCTACCAGCGATACTTCCGGAAGATCCAATCCTTCTCTTAACAAGTTTACACCCACCAAAACATCGATCACACCTAATCGTAGATCACGTAAAATTTCAACTCGCTCTAATGTGTCTACATCACTATGTATATATTTGGATTTGATATTAATTCGTCCGAGATATTTATCCATCTCCTCCGCCATGCGCTTGGTAAGAGTGGTCACCAAAACACGGTCTCCCTTTTTTACACGTTTATCAATTTCATCTAACAGATCATCAATTTGATTTACACTGGGTCTGATCTCAATGGGCGGATCTAGCAATCCCGTAGGTCTTACTACCTGCTCTACCACTACGCCACCCGTTTTTTCTAATTCGTAATCACCGGGTGTAGCACTTACAAAAACGGTTTGTCCGATCAGTGATTCAAATTCATGAAAATTCAATGGGCGGTTATCCATCGCACTGGGTAAACGGAAGCCATAATCAACCAATACTAATTTTCTGCTTCTATCACCTCCATACATCCCTGCCACTTGTGGAATGGTTTGATGACTTTCATCAATCACGCATAAAAAGTCTTTGGGGAAATAATCGAGTAAACAAAACGGACGCGTACCCGGTTTTCTTCGATCAAAAAAGCGGGAATAGTTTTCAATACCATTGCAATAACCCAATTCCCGAATCATTTCAAGGTCATATTCTACTCGTTCTTTGATCCGTTGCGCTTCTATGAATTTTCCGGTATTCTTAAAGTATTCAACTTGTGCCATCATTTCATCCTGTATCTCATTCATCACTTGTTGAATCATGTCTTTAGGTGCGAGATAAAGATTGGCAGGAAAGATGGCGGCATTGTCCATCAAGCCGATTCTTTTGCTGGTAGCTGTTTCTATACTTTCAATTTCTTCGATCTCATCACCAAAGAAGGTGATTCGATATCCAAAATCTACATAAGGCAGATTGATATCTACCGTATCACCTTTTACACGAAACGTACCCCGTTTGAATTCTTCCTGACTTCTATTATATAAGGCATTCACCAACTGATGTAAAAAACCTTGCCGAGATATTACTTGGCCTTTATGAATTCGAATGATTCCATTTTCATATTCAGTAGGATTACCCATACCATAAATACAACTCACGCTCGCTACTACAATAATATCTCTTCGGCCGCTCAGCAATTGTGAAGTGGCTTGCAAACGCAGTTTATCCAGCTCTTCATTGATACTGAGGTCTTTTTCGATATAAGTATCACTCACCGGCATATAAGCTTCGGGCTGATAATAATCATAGTAACTAACAAAATAGCCTACTGCATTTTCCGGAAAGAATTGCTTGAACTCACCATATAATTGCGCTACCAGTGTTTTATTGTGGGTAAGTACTAATGTGGGTCTTTGTACTTGCTGAATCACATTGGCCATGGTAAAAGTTTTACCACTACCGGTTACACCCAATAAGGTCTGGTATTGCTCGCCATTCAGAATACCATCTGTTAATTGCGCGATGGCAGAGGGTTGATCCCCTGCGGGAGAATAAGATGAATGGAGTTTGAATGGCATTTTTTACACTTAAAGAAAGCTGATAAAGTTACGAGAGATAATAGATCGACAAGAGAGAATTTTGTTTGGTTGTGCCACTCAATTATAAACAAGCGATACATTATATTTACAAAGAAAGTTTGTATCAATTCTTCATTCTATGGACTTGAATTCAAGATCCGGTATCGATATTTCAGCTTACCATCTGGAAAACTTTTTTGAGCTCTCCGCTGACTTGTTTTGTATTGCAGGCTATGATGGTTATTTCAAAAAAATCAACAGTGCTGTATCAAAGGTTTTGGGTTATTCGGAAGAGGAATTGATGTCGCATAAGATTTCTACGTTCATTCATCCGGATGATCAGGATAAAACCGCACAACACAGAAAAGAACTATTAAACGGATCTCCCCTGTATCATTTTGAAAACCGCTATATCACCAAAAGTGGGGATATCGTTTGGTTATACTGGACTTCCATGCCGGTTGCAGAAGAAGAGCTGGTGTATGCGATTGCCAAAAATATTACGCATAAAAAGAAAGAGGAAGAAGACAGAAACAAACTTATTGCTGAACTATCTGCACTGAATGCTGATTTAAAGCGATTATCCTATACCACATCGCATGATCTGCGATCACCGGTAAATAACCTCTTGAATGTTTTTAACCTGCTCAATAAAAGAAAGATTGAGGATGAGCAAGTACAAAAGTTTTTATCGATTCTGAAATCCGGGACAGAACAATTAAAAAGTACTTTAAATGATTATGTAGATATTCTGGCAGAAAGCGATCGTATCAATGCAGAAAAAGAATCTGTTCTTTTTGAGGATGCTTTGAAAAAAGTAACACATTCTATTAGTAGCCTGATCATTGATTCCCGTACCATCATTCAAACAGATTTTGAAGCTCTTCCTACGGTTCTTTTTAAAAAAAGTTATCTAGAAAGCATTTTTCTGAACCTCATTACCAATTCTATCAAATATGCTATGCCGGGTAGAAATCCCCTCATTGATATTCATTCCTGGGTAGAAGATGAAAAAAAGTACTTGAGTATTACTGATAATGGAAGCGGCTTTGATATGGAATTAGTGAAGGATAAGATCTTTGGTAAACATCAGCGTTTTCATGATCATGAAGACAGTAAAGGAATCGGTTTGTACCTCGTTCACAATCATGTCATAAGCATGGGCGGAAACATTGAAGTGAACAGTGAGGTCGGAAAAGGTACCAGCTTTGTGATTTGTTTTTAAATCCATTCATTTTATTTGTTCTTATGTCTATCCAAAAGCCTCTTTTTCTATTGTGTTGTTTCATTAGTATGTTCTTGATAACAACTGCACAAAAATCTAATGAACAATTCTTTGCTTTCAAAGAAGATTGGTCACCGGCAAACAGTATAGATAGGGCCACTTATTTTATGTACAAGCAGAAAGAAAATGACACCACCTATTCTTGTCGCTTCTATCATAAAAATGGCCCTATGATTCGTTGTGAAACCTACCGAGATAATGAACTGCAAATACCACATGGAAGATTTGCGTGGTACAATAGTACCGGTCATATCGATAGTACCGGATTGGTGAGTTATGGTAAAAAAGATGGTTTTTGGGAGTATAAAAAGCCGGATGGCTCTACACTTGCTTTGGTACAGTATGAAAATGGCAAAAGAATTTTGACGAGAAATTATGAAACCAGAACCATCTATTATTCGGATGGAAGACCCGAAGAACCAATGGACGCTTTATTCTTTATGAAGAATAATTTTACAAGTGATAATAAACCGCCTGAATTCAAAGGAGGAGTAGAGGGCTGGATCAAATATTTGGAAAAAAATCTGGAAACACCCGGCCGATTTAAACAATTGTTTCCGCTCGGTAGCAAAGAAAGAGTTGTGATCAGTTTCAAAGTAGATACAACGGGTGCTGTTTCAGAGCTTAATATTGATAAATCTGTAGAATGGTCTGTTGATATGGAAACCCTACGTGTTTTTAAACAAAGTCCCCGCTGGATTCCGGCAATGCAGAATGGCAAAATTGTTTCTTATTACCATAAACAAGGTATTACTCATGCGATAAGAAGCTTCTAAATCAATGGTTTAGCTAATCCGTAGAAGATTTAATATTAAATAATTGTTACCATTTCGTAAATTCATGAAGCACAAATGCAGTGAATTTGACGAAAAAGGGGTACATATTATTCATAATCACGGTTTTATACATATCCACGGCCTTTTCACAAGACCGCATGGATCGATCTTTGGTGGTTATTGATTTTTATGGCGACAGTTTACAGTTTCCCATAGATGCCTCTGTTCAAGTGCCTTTTGAAGAACAACTATCAAAAACCAGCATCGGCAATTTTTATGAGAACATGCTTAAGGGGTTATATCAACCCATGATTCAAACCTTGGTGCAATATCGTGATCAAAAAAAGTTAGATGATTGGTTCTACTATCAGCTCATCAGAACAACAGCAGAAAAATTGAGTCCGAAGGCGGCCAATTATCATCGCTATACTTTATTCAAATGGTTTTTATTGAATGAATCGGGTTATTCTTCTACAACCCGCTTCAGAAATGATACTTTGCTGTTGTATGTAAGAAGCGAAGAAGTAATCTATGATGTTCCTTATTACATGACAGGTGATCAACAATACGTTTGTTTGAACTACCATGATTATAATAGCAATGTAAATTTTGATGCGATGACTTTCACCACACTTTCTTTGTCAGTGGGTGGCAATAATCGATTCTCTTATAAAGTAACTAGCTTGCCTGTCATCAAAAAGAATAACTATACCGTTAAGCAAATACAGTTCGATTATAAAAACAAAGACTATCGTTTCAATGTGGTACTGGACCAGCAAATGCAAAAAATATTTACCAATTATCCGGTCGTAGAATATGCTTCACAATTCAGTATTCCATTGAGTCAGACTACTTACAATTCATTGATTCCTGTACTTCGTGAAGCAGTGAAGGGTATGACACATCAACAAGGTGTTGATTACCTAATGCAGTTCACGCGTTCTGCGTTTTTATTTGAAACAGACACCAAGGCTTATGGTAAAGAAAGAAGATTATCTGCCGAACAAACTTTATTCTACGAGTACAGTGATTGTGAAGACCGGTCTGCCTTTTTCTTCAATATCATAAAGGAGATTTACAATCTACCGATGATCGTTTTATCATACCCAACTCATATTACTGTTGCCGTGCATTTTGAACGAGCAACAGGAACGCCTATCGTTTACAATGGTCAGCAATATTGGGTTTGTGAACCAACACCACAAAAAAAGAATTTGAAGATTGGTGAAATACTCCCTGAGCTGAAAAAGCAACCTTATGAAATAGTGTATGCCTATAAACCTTTTTGATTCCACTTATCCTTCTTTCCAATAGCTTAACCTTTCTTTTTCTTTTGCCGTCGAAAAAAAATTTATCTTTTTGTCTGATTCGGTCTGCTCTGATCGTCTATTAGTTGTAAACCGTTTCATTCAATCTTTAAAACAACAACTATGAGCAATTTTATGTTTCTTTTTCGCGGTGGTTTAGACCCTTTTACTTCTTCTCCTGAAGAAATGCAGCAAAACATGGAAAAGTGGTTTGCATGGATAGGACAACTGCAAGCCAATGGTACTTATGTTTCGGGGGAAGCGCTGATGCCTACCGGAAAAACATTACACAAAGCTAATGTAGTAACAGACGGCCCTTTTATTGAAAGTAAAGAAATGGTAGGCGGCTTTTTTATTGTGAAGGCTGATTCCATCGATGCGGCTATTGAAATCGCAAAAGGTTGCCCGGATCTGGCTATCGGCGGTTCTGTTGAAGTTCGTGATGTTGTAGTATTTCAGTAATGAAACCGCTAGAACCTACAGAACAAATCATCGACCATCTTTTCCGCCAACAAGCGGGAAAGATGGTTGCTGTTTTATCACATCTCGCGGGATTTAAACATTTGAATCTGATTGAAGATATTGTTCAGGAATCTTTCATCATCGCATTGCAACAATGGAAACTAAAGGGAATTCCTGAGCAACCGGAAGCCTGGTTGATGAAAACGGCTAAAAATAAAGCCATTGATCTGCTCCGAAGAATCAACTATCATACTCGTTATGTACAATCGCAGCAAGCCATCGATTATACCGCGCAAGTTGAATCCTTCTTTCATGAACACGAGATCAGCGACAGTGAATTACGCATGATCTTTGCCTGTTGTCATCCTTCACTGAAAACACAAGACCGGATTGCTCTTACTTTAAAACTAGTATTTTCTTTTTCGATTGGCGAAATTGCACGTGCGCTGGTGTTAACAGAAGCTGTGGTTCAAAAAAGAATAAGTCGTGCTAAATTACTTTTGGCTGATCAATCCATCCCTTTGGAGATACCCGCAGGACATTCTTTACAAGACAGAATAGAAGCTGTTCGAGTCATTTTATATTTATTGTTCAATGAAGGTTATTCTTCGAGAAAAGCCGATGAAATCATTCGAAAAGATCTTTGTACAGAAGCCATGCGTTGCGCAAAGATCATTGCAGAACACAAAGCTGTTGCAGATCCAACCAATCAAGCATTATTGGCTTTGATGTGTTTACATGTATCGCGTTTCAGTAGCCGATTTTCTGATGATCATGAAATCATTGTGTTAGAAGAGCAAAATAGAACTTTGTGGGACCAAGAATTAATAGGTATTGGTTACTACTATCTCAATTTGGCTTCTTCAGGTAAATTACTTACACGCTATCATTTAGAAGCAGCTATTGCGGCAGAGCATTGCAGGGCTTCCAAATACAGTGATACCAATTGGCAACAATTGTTACAGTGGTATGACTTGCTTCTTCAAACAGACACATCACCTGTTATTTTATTGAATCGATCTCTTGTGATTCACTGTTTGGGTGAAACAGAAAACGCTATTCGATCTGTTTTAGCCATACCTGGAATAGAAATGCTTCTTGATCATGATCCACAGTACAGTGCTGTATTAGGTTATTTATACATGAAGCTCAGTGATAAAATAAAGGCCAAAGATTATTTACAAAAAGCACTAGCAATCACTGATTCAACAGCAGAAAAACATCTTTTGCAATCTCGAATCGATCAACTTTCTTCCAAAAACTAAAGCCGCTTCATTGCTGAAACGGCTTTGTTCTCTTGATCAATAATTACTCCTCTAATTTCTTTACGATCGCTTTTACTTTATTATCGATCTGTTTATCACTTAATTTTCTTCCATTGATTTCGGATGTCGTCCATCCTTGCCAAATGGTTTTATCAGTGTCTGCGTCCATCATGGTCAATGTCAGTGTTCCTTCATTGACGGTTCTTGTATTTTCATCAAATCCAAGAAAACGAGAAGGATAAAAAACGGGTACCCATCTTCTGCTGGCAGGATTAAAGAACCATCTCGTGAACGACTGTGAATACACTGCATTACGATCGATCTTATTTTCTTTTTCGATCATTACATCATATACCAGATATACATCCGGATTGGTTTTTACTTCTTTCCATCCTTTTTCTGCCAAATTTCGATCAATGGATTGTCTGATTTTTCTATTGATAAGATCATCATTTCTTGTTGATGCACTAGCGGTTTCTTTAGCAGCCTGGGTTCTTACCCAACTGTATGTTTTTATTTTACTAAAATCAACATCGCTGTCTTTTTGAACATAGGCTGTACGACTACAAGATATCAGTAAAAACATCGCTGATAAAACTGTTACCGTCCATTTCATTGTTTTCATAATAGTATATTTTATGTTCAGGATTCTATACACTATTATATATCCAAGCATCGTGCCTGCAATTGCGAAAGGGAACCTAAAGTTTTGTCAATCTGCTGTTAAAAAAGCACAAGTATTTGTTTTGATAAAGGTTTAATGAGTGCATAAAAAAGCCGCATTGCTGCGGCTTTCATACACATGAGAATAGTGCGAACTGTGGAAACAGTCTGCGCGTGGTTATTTAACAGATTTACGAATGTAAAGGTTACCGTAAGTTGATTTGAGCGAGTATGCAGGACCCTTACCGGGTGCCATTGTTATGGACGTATAAAAATCTTTTTCTTCTTTTTCGGTAATATTCAATTTGAGATTTGTATAGATCTGTCCATAATGTGTGGTCACAGATAGCTTTCCTGTATTTGCTTCATTGATGGATGCGTCAATTCCTCCGTATGTAGCATCTGCTTTAAGTTGTCCATTAAAGTCGACAAGCTCTACAATACCATATGTAGCTTTTACAAAAGTGCTTACAAGACTTTCTGGTACTTTAACCTCTACTGTGATTTCTATATCTACTCCTTCGGAATAATATTTGGCGCCTTTCTGATCAGCAGTGAATTCTTTGTATGCTTCTTTAGAAGTAAATACTGTTTTCTTTCCGTCTTTCATCACGGTATAACGCTTAGGAAGCTTGTCCATGTCTTTAATGATATTCTTAATAGTAAGTGTACCACCTTCCGAACTTTCAATTAATTGAAAAGCGTCATTATTCTCTCCGTTATTGATGCTAACAGATGCTGTAATGGAAACTTCGTTTTTATCCCAAGTACTTAGTTTTACAATTTTAGGATAATCGAAAGAGAGGTTCAATTGTTGTCCTGCTTTTACCGGATAGCTTTTTGTGATGGTCTGTTGTGCCTGGGCAAGACACAGCAGGGTACAGCACAATATCGTGAGTATTGTTTTCATGCAAGTATGTTTAATAATGTGATGGGATTAGTTGGCTTTACGCACGTATACTTTTCCGTAATTGGAAGTAAGCGTCATATCAATTCCGCCGCCATTCAGTTTGCCTTTGATATTGTTTTCGCTGTACTTGATCATGTCACCAGATTTTTCAATATCGATTTTAAAGTCTGCTGATGCTAGTATCTCTCCCCAAGAAGTGTTCATTTTGAGATTCGCCTTTGTAGTAGTTGGCATAGAAACATCTACATGTTTATAAACAGATATCAATGAAATAGGCCCTTTGATATTCTGACCTAATTTTGCTTCTATACCTCCGTAAACAGATTTAACAGTAAGCGGTCCTGTGGTATTATCTAACTCTACATTATTGTACAACGCAGATATTTCGATCTCGCTTTCTATATTTTTGAAGGAAGCGGTAGAATGGTGCATCACTTTATTAAAAGTATAAGAGATAGATACTCCTTTGGGTACTTTGATCTTGATCGTGTTATCTCCCTTACCAACAGGATTCACTTCAACATTTCCCCCTTTCTCTATTACATTGATGCCGATTCCGGTATTGTCTTCTAATCCAGAGCCACTAATAGGACGTAACCCTTTTGCTCTTTCATCCTCTTCGGATTTCGTCTTGCTGGAAGAAAAGATGATTTCATTCCCATCATATCCTTCTACAGATACACCCGGAAGATTGATGATGAGTTTTCCTGAACTTTTAGCGATCTTATAATCCTGTGCAAATGCTGCTGTTGTTGCAATCAATGCTACAATTGTGGTGAATATAAATTTTTTCATTTCGTTTGTTTTCGTTTTTATGGTTTTATGATAATGCTTCAGACTTTGCCGTCATGCATGAACCGGTTTATTGTCTGTTGATATTATGAGCCAAGTGTTAAAATGCTTGAATAGGCGCGTTCTTTTACTGCTTCATTTGTATTTACATCCTGCACCATTTTTTGTAAATCGTCAAGAATTGATTTTTGTTTCATTTCTGTCAACACATGTATCAACTCTATCTGTACCATTGGATCCTTTTGTTTTTTCAAAGAAGCAATCAGTTTTTTCTTCACATAGGTTTCTCTATGAAAACGAGAGAGCGCTTCTAATGCCGCCAATCTAACATTGGTGCTAGGATCTTCATTCATCGTGCTTACCAGTGCATCTACAATATCCTTATCTGCTTCCTGCATCCGATAAGCTTTCATCGCAGCCGCTATGCGTGTGCCGGGCGATTCCATATTACCCAAACTAGCAAACAACATTTGTTTTTGTTGCTCATTTTCTTTGACAAGTTGTTGAGCAGACAGATCCGACACTTTTTGTGGAGTCTGCAAATCATTGATTGTATTCTGTTGAGGCAACTCTTCTTTCGGTATGGTCTGGGTTGTATTTTTTTGTTCCTGTACTTGATTGGTCGCCACTAATACGTCTGCTGATGATTTGTCTTGATTCACCCACCATATCGCAAAGCCCGCCAATACCAGCAAACAAGCTGCTGCTAACATCCGTAAAGTTTTAAATGAGATCACCAATGCTTTAGGTTGCTCTTCCTTTACCGGCGTTTTTGCTATTCTTTCCTGAATACGAGACAATACATCTGCTCCGGGAGTGCGGTCATCAAATGCTTCCCTGTTTTGCTGTATAAATTTTTCTAGTTCACTGCTCATGCAACACCTCCTTCTTTAAGACTTTTTAAAATTTTTTGTTTTGACCGATGATATTGTATCCTCACATTATTATAAGAGATCCCTAATATTTGTGCAATTTCTTCCTGAGGAATATTTTCGAACAGGTATAGTTGCACGATAGTTCTATTTGAATCAGGAAGTTGCTCGATTGCTTTTTTTACTTCTGCAACCTTAAAAACAAATGCTGATTCATCGATACTTTCTTCTTCTTTTAAGTAGCTGTCCTTTTCTTCCAACTCTACCCATCTCACTTTTTGTTTCCTGATCCAGGAAATAGAATGATTGATGGCAATTCTCTTGATCCAAGCCCTGAATCCACCGGTATTTTCAAAACGATGAATAGCCTGAAATGCTGCGACAAATACTTCTTGTAAAAGATCTTCTGCTTCGCCAGTATGGGGCACAAGTCTGTAAATAGTGTTGTACACTTCTTTGGAATGCAAGTGGTACAGTGCAGAAAAGGCTGATGTTTCGCCTTTTTTACATCGTTCCACAATTTCCTCGCTTGTTATTGTTGGTACCGGTTCCAAAGATGTTTGCCTGTAGTCTTGTTATCTAATCGCAGTTTCTTCATTTACGTTACAAGATATTCTCAATTTTTTCTTTTCGGCATAAAAAAACCATCCGCCTGAGGCGGATGGCTGAGATTTGGATGGGTGTATTGGTTTAGTATTTCTTTTTCTCTCTGATTTCCAGTACTTCTTTCTTCAGAGGAGCCAATTCATTGGGATCCAAGTGATTCCATGATGTATTGAATACTTGCTTGTAATAATCTTGCAAAGCTTCAATCATGGGGTTAATGACACCAGGGTCACGGCTGAAACCAACATTAAAGCTTCTTTCTAAAGTATTATATACCGGAGCAATGTATACCTGCTTTTGCTTAAGCGGAATACTTTTAGCCCATAGTTTTTCTTTAGTTAGCGGTTCTGCTGCAACCAGGTTTACTTTACCCGATAGGATAAAGAAGCCGGTATACTTATAGGCTGTTCTGTAAGTAGCATAACGACCCTTACCCGCTACATACTCAGAATAGCTATTCCAATTTACATTAGAACTATTAATATCAAAATCAATTTCAACCTGTAATAACAGATCACTTTCTTTTTTGTCATTGTAAACCACCTGATCATAATATTCAAAAGGTCCGCGAACAGAATATCCTTTTGCAGTTAATGATTCATTGTAATCGGCAGCCATTGCCTTCGAAAAATCACTGAATATTTTATAATTCGAGTACGCAAATTTTTCTTGATAAGCCGGATCTACGAGCAGAAATACGACCTGAGCAGATTTAGCCGGTGCTTTTTGTGGTGGTTCAAAGTCATAACTAGGTGCTTTGATTGTAGGAGCCGGTGGCGGCGCTGTTGCTTTTGGTGCTGAACTTGCCACATACAATACTGCATAAGACAATACGACCAATATTGCCATTAGATTTCTTTTGTTTCTCATATTCGTTTTGTTTTGTGTAGGATATATACGGTTAAAATCGCCATTTGGTACATCAATACATCTATCCAATCTCCGGTTCCATGCAACCATCCCAGCCATTGAAGTAATTCAGTTGCCGAAACCATCAATGCTATTCCAATTTTCCAAGTCTTTGGGATGCGATCCCATCCATCCCAAACCATTACCATCGCCATCCAGAGGGAAACACACCATAAATAATCAGGTATCCAAATAGATCCGGGAAAAGAGCTTGTCTCTTTTGAGTTATATAACAACCATCTTTCAAATAAAACCGGAACTTTTCTTCCTTTTATATACATCACCGTTCCAATGATAATGGGTGCGATCACCCATACCATTCTTACGATGAAAAGCCTTCTATTCGCGTTCAAGCTCTTCTGTATTAATGCGATCATCAAAAAAGACGACCACATAGTTTTCAGACTTTAGTTTTGCAATCAGGTCATCTCGATATTCTATGATCTCCTGTAACGTCGCAAACAACTTGGGTGATTTCCATGTTTGCGTCACTTTATCTTTAAAATATCCCAGCTTTTCGAATTTGTTCTTAAAATGACCAACTGATCTTGTAGCTACAGAACTATAAAAATCTCTTGCTTTATAAAATCCACTGATGATTGCAAACTTTTTATAATGGGCAGAACCTTTTGGGTTGCATTCTATACAAGTAGTAGAAAGATACATAAAGCCATATCCGCCTGTTGTGTCGGCAAATTTGTCAACCTTTTGGGTTGAATCAGGTTCTTGGGCCTTCAATTCAGCTGTTCCGATGATGAATAAAAACAATACCAATAGATGGCGATAACAGAAAACTTGTTTACGCATTATATAGTAAAATTAGGCTTGTTTAAATCTATAAAAAATACCTGAAAATGAGTAGTTTATCAGTTGTTTTTTGAGAATATCACTTTCGTTTGATATTATAGATGGGAATCGGAGGATCTAAGTATTGGTTTCGATCATTTTGCATATAAATCTTTCTAACGATACTCATTCCTTTGATTACTTTTCCAAACGCCGCATAACCTAATTTGTCTTCTACGTTTTCTCCGTCTTCATCCAATCCGGGTTGATCTTCTATACAAATAAAAAATTCGCTGCCTGCTGTTCCGGGCGCCAGTCTGGCAACCGATATCACTCCATCTTTATGTTTCACGCCTGTTTTACCGGTGCTCTCATGTGGTATACCTGTTATACTTCTTGCTTTTTCATTTTTAGTTCGCCATAAACCACCTTGCAAAATTTCTGTTTTGGGTGCGTTTGAAGGTTGGTTATTTACATTCAATACACGGTAGAAAGACGTGTTCTCATAAAAACCGGAATCAACATAGCTTAAAAAAGCAGCCGTGGTTGCGGGTGCTTTATCGGCATACAGCTCTAATTCGATTTCACCATATTTTGTTTCAATTACTACGCGAGGATTCCCGGAGTTTGTCGGTTCCTTGCATGCAATCAGCGCTATTAAAAGAAAAGAGTAAAGCAGTTGCTTCATAATTATTCATTCACTTCAAACAAAAAGAGCTGTGATCTTTCCAAAGGTGAGAAATTATTATCAGCGATCATCCATAAAGATCGTTTGCCATTCTTTAGTCTTGGTCCCAAACACATTCCTTCAACATTATCCGTATAGATGCCCAACTCATCCATGTTCAACAATAATTTTTTGCGAAGCGGTTTTTGTGGTGGATTATTTTTCAAACTTTGCATCTTGCTGATATCTTCTGCTTCATTCAGGTCTACCGAAAAAATTTTAATGGTGCAAGCGAGTCTTCCGGTAGAAAAAGATCTTTCCATTACCAATAATTTATTATTGCCGATATCCATGATATCAGGAATACCATTCACCATAAAACTACCGGCCGGATTGGGCGCATACGCCACAGGATCTAACTTATATGCGTATTGTGCAACAGACTTTCCTTTTGCAACATCGAATTTGTAGAGGCGAACCCATGCGTTATTGGGTTCCAATGCTGCTTGAGGACCATCTTCATATCGCGGCTCTTCCAGACTTACCCATAATGTTTGATAATTGTTCGAAAAAGTAGCACCCTCTAATACACCATTTCTTCGCGGGCCTTTTTCAAGATGAGACATTCGCAGGTTTTCGGGTAATGAAAAAGAGCGAATATATTTTCCGGATCGATCAATGACTTGTATAGAAGGATCTGCTATCACTGTGTCTTTTGCTGTTACAATTCTTTCGCCTTCACTCGTCCAAATTAATTGTTGTGTAATAGGATTGTAACGAATGGCTTCCGGATCGGGTGTTTGTTGTGGGTTTTCTTTGGATGATGGATAGGGTTGTCCGTTGGGCTGTTTCAGGGTAATGGCTTGTTGAAAAAGAACAGTATCAATTTTATGATCAGAGAACAAGATCTTCATGGAATAAAAACGAGCAGGTTGCAATGCAGATCTATCATCACAAATGGTATAAAATATTTGCTCAGCACTATCAAAGTCGATGCCCGATAATCCGCCTACTGTTGTTTGTTGAAATGAAAATTGATAGGGTATATCATATACATCAACCAGTTTCAGGCTTTTAGGTTGAATAGATGGTGTTACAAATTTTTTAGTAATGCTGCACGACCACAACGCAACAGCAAGTAAAATGAATGTGCTGATTTTCTTACTCACTTTATGTTGACGGTGTTTATTTTTTTGACACCTTCTTTTTATGTGAAAATAACCAAGGCAATAGCTTAGGTTCTGCAAAAGCATTGGTCCAGCTATCGTGTCCTACGCCCGGATATTCTGAATATGTTACATCTTTCGCTCCTGCGGTCATAAGAGCCTTGTATAATTCTCTGTTAGGTTCAGGAGACACAACAGGATCTTTTTCTCCGTGGAAGATCCACATAGGCACCTCTTTTGCGTTTTGTACCAGCAAAGGAATATCTCCTATACCGCAAATTGGAAAAGCAGCAGCAAAAAAATCAGGATAACGACGCAATAGATCATAAGCGCCGAATGCACCCATAGACAATCCTCCTAAATAGACCCTGCGGTGATTCACATGTCTGTTATCCACTAAACTATCCATCAATGCTTTTACGAGCTGTTGTGGAACAGGAGCGTCGCCCTCAGAATCAACGGCCGCCCATTGCTTTTCAGTAGATCTCTTGTATTTGGACCAGGTCACATTTTTGGGGCATTGGGGGAAAATGACAATGCTTTCCATGTATTTACGATTCTTGGGTTCCAAAAAAACTTTGGCTCCGTGTATAAGTTGCGCTTCATTATCATTTCCTCGTTCTCCTGAACCATGTAAAAACATCACCAGTGGATAAGCTTTGTTTTTTTTGTATTTAGCAGGATACAAAATGCGATAGTGAAGTGTATCACCTCCTCTGATCAACTGTTTCTTTTCAAAGGCAGAAAAGTCCTGTGCAATCAGTGCAGTAGAAAAGAAAAAAAGAAACAGCAGTGACAGGATGTTTTTCATATGGAATCGTTTGGATAAATATACAAACATCCAATAAGCGACAAGACGTTTTTTATAACTGATGCTGCTGTGCATACAACACCATCATCGCCGTATTTTTCAGATCCAGTTTTCTCAGAATATTTCTACGATGCGTATCTACCGTATAGGTGCTCAGAAATAATTTTTCGGCTATTTCTTGACTGGTAAGCCCCTGCGTGATCAGATGAATGATCTCTTTTTCTCTTTTGCTCAATACATCTGCGTGTTTCGCTGTTGTCGGCTTTTCCGGAGCCCACATAAAAATTTCTTGTCCTTCTACAGACTGCTGAATGGCTTCCAGTAATTCATCTGAAGAAAGGTTCTTGATCAGGTATCCTTTCACACCGGCCGTTTTACACTGATAAATGATATCATTATCGTGTTCCATGCTTAATATTAGAATGATGGCTTTCGGAAACTCCTTTAAAATCGTTGCAGCAACTTCTGATCCTTTTCCATCCGGCAAATGATAATCCAACAATAAAACTTCCGGCTGTTTTTGTTTGAACAATGCAATGGCTTCTGCAGCTCCGTGTGCGGCTCCTGCCCATTCGATCCAATCTATTTCTTTGGTCACACTTTGTATGCCTTCTGCAAATATTTTATGATCATCTGCAATGGCAACACTTACTTTTCTCATGTTATCTGTTTTCGTTTTCCAAGGATATATCAATGATAACGGTAGATCCCAGGTGACTGGAGTCTAAATTTACTTTTCCATTCATATACTGAACGCGCTGTCGAATACTTTTCCAACCAATTCCTTCTTCTTTTCCTGTATCAAAACCCTTTCCATTATCTTCTACCAGCAAAGTTAGTTTGTTCATTTTTTCATCCTCCCATATCTCAATACTTACTTCTGAAGCTTGGGCATGTTTTTTAACATTGTGCAACAATTCTAACACGATCCTATATAACGCCGCCTCCATTCTTAGAGGATACCTATTTACGAGCTGACTGCTATAGCGGATCTTAAAACCTTCTCCGCTATTCCATCTTGAGACTGTTTTTTCCAAAATTTTATCCAGTCCCTGCTCTTGCAATTGTACCGGCATCAAATCGTGCGCAATATTGCGCAAATCGGTTACTGCCAGATCAATTTGTTCTCCTATCCATCCCTGCGTTTCAGGATCGGATTTTAAACGATGATGCGCCCCGATCCTTATGCCGCCCAACAAGCCGCCCAATCCATCATGCAATTCCCGAGCCAATCTGTTTCTTTCCTCTTCCTGGGTTTGGATCATTTTATCTGCTGCTTCTCTTTTTTCTTTTTCTAAGGCCTGTGTTACTAATTCTTTTTCCTTTTTATAAACATTATAGCGCTGCGAAAGACCAAAAGACAAAATAGTACTCTCACCCAAAAACCCAACAGGAGAACCATACATGTTTGCGAAGAACATCCAATCGCCACCAAGATTGTATTGTGATAAAAGCAGCAATAAAATATATACGCCGAAAAATCCCAGCGCCGCTAAAAAAAAGAGTGCCAGTGTTTTTTGTTTGCGATAGCTCTTCCAAATAAATAAAATAATAAGTACCAACGCACCGATCCAAATAATATTCATGGTCGTAAGAAACACATAACGCATGATCGTTGAACTATTGGCATAATCCGTAAGTAATAAACCGAAGCTGGAAATTGCCATGAATAGCTGAACGATTCTGATGGCCCTTGTATATAAAGCTTGTGTATTCGGTATCGTAAAAAATCGCGCGGTGAGTTCCAGTAAAAAGATATAAGAGATATTAGAGAAGAAAGGGCGTGCCTTTGCTGTGAAATCTGTCCACTCCGGCCAGAAAAATCGGAAACCGATTCCCCACTGAGCAATAATCCAGCATACTGAAAAAGAAACATAGAGGATATAAAAAAGATGGATATGGTCTTTAAGTGAGATCCATAAAAAGGCGTTCAACATCAACAGTAAAATGATCCACCCGAAAAACATTCCATGAAAGAAGTTTCTATTGGCGAGATAAGGAGCTAATGCAGTTTCAGAAATCATTCTGATAGGAATATTGAGCGATTCACCTTTTTTATCTACACGCATCAGAATACGTTGTTGTTTGGGTTGTATCGGATACCAGAAATCGGGGTCATCGAAAACCCTTTCTGAATAAGGATAATAGTCCCCCGATACATAGGCTTGCTTCCACTTACCATTTTCTTCTTCATAAATACGGATATCGTTGATATGTGGATTGGCAATCTGCAGCCAGCTCTTTTCTGTAGGTGAAACGGTTGTCAATACCCACCACCGATATTGTGTAAATCCTGCATTAAAAAAACCATCAGTGATTTTTTCAGGATACTTTTGAATTTGTGTAAGTGCTATTTCCGGAGAGTAATCTGCCGAGTCGGGAGTAACAAAAAATTCGGGGGTTGAAAGTTGGCTACTAAAATGCGTAAGCCTGTACGCCCCCAGCATGGTGAAGAGAAAGAGCAAAACAGCGCCTACAATAAGAAGGATAATGTTACTATTGGATCTTAAAGCCATATGGGGAGTAAAACGTTCTATAACAATACGAAAAAAGCCTGGAATCCGGGCTTTTTGTTGCACTGTTTTTATTGGTAAGCCGGCGGATGCATCTCATCCCATCCCGTGGCTTGTTGATATGCTTTCGCTGCAGCGAGTATACTCGCTTCATCAAATAATTTTCCAATGAGTGTAATACTGGTAGGCGTATTGAATCTTTTATCAAATCCGGTTGGAAAACAAACAACAGGATGTCCGGTGAGATTGGTGATAGCTGATTGATTTCCGCTTCCTCTTGTTGGACAAATGATCACATCAAATTGACTGATGACTTCATTTACTTTTTGCATCAACAATAGACGATGTCTGTTAGCATTGATATATTCTACTGCCGGAATCAGTCTTGATACACGGAAAGTATTGGGCCAGTCGAATGAAAATTGTCGGGTCATTAAGTCATCAATATCTTTTCTGGTGAAATCATCAAATGCGGCAGCACATTCTGCACTGATCACCACATCCATGATATTAAATGGATAAACAGTGCTATCCGGGAAATCAACCGGAATTAATTCTACGCCCATATTACGATAGGCTTCCAGCACTTTCAATTCTGTTCTGCTAGTATCTGTAATTCTATCGAAATAATTCTTTGCATAACCGATGCGCATTTTTTTGATGTCGGTATTCGGTTTGTAGTTGAATGGCATATTCACTGCACTCTTATCTTTTCCATCTGTTCCTTTGATATAGTAATAAACGATGGCGGCGTCTTCGGCTCTTCTACAAATTGGACCCGCTTTGTCTAAGCTCCAACTCAATGTCATTGCACCCGAGCGACTGATAGCACCGAATGTGGGTCTGAGTCCGGTAGCACCACAAGTTGATGAAGGAGAAATGATAGAGCCCCAGGTTTCTGTACCGATGGCAAAAGGAACTAGTCCGGCTACTGTTGCTGATGCAGACCCGGCTGATGATCCGGATGATCCGAATCTTGTGTTCCATGGATTTTTAGTTCTGCCACCATACCAATAATCACCCATGGCCAATGCGCCGAGTGTAAACTTGCCCACCAAAACCGCTCCCGCTTCTTTTAGTTGTGTGTACACATAAGCGTCTTCGTCTATCACTTGATCCTTGTATGGTTCAGCACCCCATGTTGTTTTGGTTCCTTTTACTGCAAACAGGTCTTTTAATCCATATGGAATTCCGTGTAGCGGACCACGGTATTTTCCCGCAGTGATCTCTGCATCTGCTTTCGTCGCTTGTTCCATTGCGATAGATTCTGTAACAGATATCACACACTGTAAACTATCTCCGTATTTTTTGATGCGTTCGATAAAGAATTTTGTAAGCTCTGTGGATGTAATCTTTTTGCTCTTGATCAGTGATGCCAACTGTGGAATACTATACCACGCCAATTCATTTTTATTAGTTGGTAATGAAACATTTTTAGGAATGTCCCAATCTAGTTTTTCTTGTTTAGTGTTGAATTGCATTCCGGGTAATATCGCGCTGTGCGCAAATGCAGGCTGAGTGCTATTGTTCAGACTTTGTTGGTGCATGCGCTGAAACACTGTTACGTTTTCTTTCACGCCGGCATACATGGTATCGATTTCTTTCTGTGTAAAATTCAGATCGAATAAACGCGCTGCTGCAGGAATGTCTTTTTTGGACAATGTATCCTGCGCAGTAGCAGAGCTTGTTACAAAAAGAGCAAAACAAATCCACAAAATTCTCATAGTATTCTTGTATTGGTTTTAAAATGTATTCTTGATTCATCACCATATATTCCCAACCCTTTTCACCCACAAATATTCGTCTAATAAAGTATTATTTTTTACGATGGCTTTTTGTTTGATAGCTTCCAGGTAAAAGCCGTTCTTCTGTAACACACGCATCGACGCTTTGTTGTTATGAAAGGTGCTGGCTTCGATTCTTACTACATCCATGTGTTGTTCAATGTAAGAGCAAATGAGTTTACAAGCTTCTGATGCAATCCCTTTTCCCCAATAGGGTTCACCGATATAATAACCGATCTCTATGTTCTTTCGATAGATGTCTTGTTTGGTGACACAGCCAATACCTCCCGAGACTTGTCCTTCATAAAGAATCGCAAAATTGAGTGCCGGAGATTCTTTTTCTGTCATAGCGATCCACTGCACTGCGTCACTTACGGTGTAAGGACTCGGGAAAAAATCCCTCACCTGGTTCCAGATATTTCTATTGTTTGCTACGGAAGCCAATGCTTGTGCATCCTGCATACGCCAGCGTCTTAATTCAACGTTCATCATCCTGCTTTTTGATCGAACGATTTAAATATTCACTGTAGTCGGGCAATTGCGATTCATACTCTTCATGCATAAAAGGTGATGTGATAAGAAAGTCTGCGGTTGCTCTATCGCAAGCCATTGGAATATTCCAAAGAACACATAAGCGCAATAGTGCTTTTACATCGCTATCATGAGGTTGTGCTTCCATGGGATCCCAGAAAAAAAACATCATATCAATTTCTCCATTGGCAATCATAGCACCAATTTGCTGATCGCCGCCCATCGGACCACTCATGAGTTTTCTGACCCGGCGGTCCAGTTTTTCTTCGATAATCCTTCCCGTAGTACCTGTGGCAAAAAGTTCATGTTTTGATAAGACCTCTCTGTTATGAACCACCCATTCCATAAGGTCGGCTTTTTTATGGTCGTGGGCAACCAATGCAATTCTTTTCCGCTTTCCTAGTTTTTTAATGGCTGTCATCTTTTCTTCTTGATACGTTTTACCGCATTAAGGTAACCGATTTATGCTTGTTTACAAGATGTTGTTTCGTGTTATTTTATATTGAACAGCACACCAGGCCAAGACGGGATGTAACAAAATGATCAGGCAGGTAATTAACGTAGGAGTATAAAACAAAAGCAATAGAACTGTCAGCATAATCAGGTATAGAGGATACAAAATCAGGAGCGCGCCAAACAAAACAGAATCAAAAAACACAGTTCCTTTTGTTTTTTTATAGACAAGCGTTTTGATCCATGTGTATAATGGAATGTGCAGAAAGAGTCCAATTACTGCAGGAATAGCAAGTAATATTCGATGCTTACCGCGAAACCCTTGTGGCACATCGATCATAGCAAATAATTGATCGTATAGTTTTTGATTGAAATGTTGAAAATTCTTCGCATCATCCTGATAAGGTAATAGTTCTTTTGCGGCTATGGGTTCGCTCAAATGAACACGTATATTTTTTCCAAAGGATGTAAAGCTATTGTACGAAATGGTTATAGGCATTATACCAAGCGGATATTGTTCTTGCACCACCGATAACGCAATTCTTGCCGCCCCCTTTTTAAATGGCTGAAGCGTATGTGTGTGCAAACAAATGCCTTCTATAAATATGAGTACGATCTGATTTTGTTTTAATAATTCAGCAGATCGTTCAAATGCATATTCGTTTTTATGTAGGTTTTCTCTTCCCTCGCTGATCCGGTAAATAGGGATCATATGTAAGAGCCGAAGCAGGGCATTATGCCAAGGCTTTCTAAATGCATCTCCTCTGGCGAGAAAATAGATCGGCTGCTTAAAATGCGCTGCTATGATAATAGCGTCGAGGAATGAATTAGGGTGATTAGCTACCAGCAAGAGAGGGCCTTTTTGTTCTAATTGTTGGGGGTTGATGATTTCCTTATTCGCACAAAAAAGGTGTAGCGCTAGTCGTATTGGCAGTTTGATCAGTGAATACAAGAAGGAGTGTGTTTTCACTAAAGTTCGTGTATGTTTCTATTATCACTCTTGATTATCAATAGAAAATAGATTATTAATTAGTAAAAATCTAATTAATAATAGTCGACACCTAAAAAAGAGCGCCACTTATATACAAAAGCCGCTTCCTTTCGAAAGCGGCTCATTTACTAACCCATCTCAAAAAACAGATTTATGCTTCAGTCGTAGCCCGGGCTTCTGCCACTTTGGCTCTGATCTTTGCTTCAATTTCATTAGCGAGTTCGGGGTTGTCTTGCAGCAATGTTTTCACCGCATCACGACCCTGACCTAGTTTATTGCTCTCATAGCTGAACCAGCTTCCGCTTTTTTGAACGATACCTAGCTCAACGCCCATATCGATGATCTCACCCATTTTGCTGATACCGCCACCAAAGATGATATCGAATTCAGCTGCGCGGAATGGCGGAGCTACTTTGTTTTTTACCACTTTTACTTTCACGCGGTTACCTACTGCTTCATCACCATCTTTGATCTGTGTCATTCTGCGAATATCCAATCGAACAGATGCGTAGAACTTCAGTGCATTACCTCCGGTAGTGGTTTCGGGATTACCGAACATCACTCCAATTTTTTCACGCAATTGATTGATGAAAATGCAGACTGTATTTGTTTTATTAATCGTTGCAGTTAATTTTCTCAACGCCTGGCTCATCAAACGAGCTTGGAGACCCATTTTGCTGTCGCCCATTTCGCCCTCAAGTTCTCCTTTTGGAACGAGTGCGGCTACTGAGTCGATCACCACAACATCTAGTGCACCGGAGAGAATTAAACGATCGGCGATCTCTAATGCTTGCTCACCATAATCAGGTTGAGAGATCAAAAGATTATCTACATCAACTCCAAGTTTCTGTGCATAGCTGCTATCAAATGCGTGTTCCGCATCGATGATGGCACACATGCCGCCTTTTTTCTGTGCTTCTGCGATCACGTGAATAGCAACCGTGGTTTTACCGGATGATTCTGGTCCGTATATTTCAATGATTCTTCCTTTTGGTAATCCACCAACGCCCAGCGCTGTATCTAAACCGATGGAGCCGGTTGAGATCACTTCCATTACGTCTTGCGCTCGTTCGTTCATCATCATTACACTTCCTTTTCCAAAATCCTTGTCGATCTTATCGATCGTCAGCTTCAGCGCTTTTAATTTTTCTGCGTTACTCATGGTTATTTGTTTTTTGAGATAAATGGGATTGTAAAAATAATCCTTTTTTTGAAATAAACTAATTTTTTTAGTAAAATTTAGCTAATTCGTTTAGTTGAGCCCCTTTTCTCCTTGTGATGACATAAAAGTAGGGGTTTCGGTTCTTGCTGTTATAGCGTATTTATACGCATTTTTCTGACAGTGCGCGAGGGGTACAGGTTTAGGCAATCAATAAACCCAATGGGCGGTTATTGATGGGACGCGGGTTTTTTATGATCATCATGATTCACGCAGATTACGCCACAATTAACCTCTTGTAGCTTGCAGCCTGAAGCTTGCCGCTAATAAGTATTCGTCATATCCTCATCCACACAAATAATAAAATCTGCCTTACCCAAATGCTCCTTTTCCAGTTGGTGGATATTCTTTTGTGATACCGTACTGATGGTGACGATCTTCAGTGAGGGATTTTGTCTCTTTAAATACCAATTGATGCCATCATAATAATCGGAATGATATGCTCCATTGTAATGGATCAACAGTGTTCCCGGACGATGGTATTTCAAAATAAAGTGTGCCATGGTTGCGTCTTTCAACGCCTGCGCTTTCGGTAGATTTTCACCGCCGTGTCCACCCATCATTTCGATCATTTTTTTATAGCCGGGTAATTCTGCGTCATATGCAATCGGCAGCGGAGCCATCCATGTTTTTTCTTTTGATGATAGGGTATCCAATACTGCAAATCCGCCGCGCGATACCATGGATGCATATCTTCTCGGAACATTCGTTGCTGCAAATGCGATCTTATTTTCTTTTGCAAAATTTACTAGTGGCGCATAGTCTGTTGGATAATTTTTCCAAAGCCTAGCCATCGAATCCAATTGTTTCTGTTTGATGGTTCCGGCTAAATATAAATCAAGCGCTTCTTGATTGTCTTGCTCAAACATTTCAGCTCCTAAAACCAACTCTCTTTTTTCCTTCAGGTCTTTGGTCACTTCCAATTGCAACCAGTGTGCGATAGCATTGTTGTGGTATTCACCAAAGAGCAACACATCTTTATCGGTTAATCGCTTCAGCATTTTTTCATAGCTGAGTTTTTTCCCTTTCGCATCATACAATACATAAGGCTGCTTTTTCTGTGCGAATAGAGAAAGAGAAAGCAAGAGTGTTGTTATCAAAAAAATGTGCTTCATATAATGCAATGTAAACAAAAACCCTGTGTCGTACTCTGTGTATCTCCGTGGTTTTTTTACCACAGAGGAACGGATTGCGGCACAGAGTTGCGCAGAGTCTTTAGCGATTGTATTCGCTTAGCCAGTGAAATTGTTTTTCGGCGAGGCGATATTGTTTTTTGGTTCGTTTGAGTCTTACAAAAACCGTATCTCCTTTAACCGGACCACGTAAAAGAATGGTACTGCTATCGGGTATAGAATATTTGAGCGTAAACAAACTATCAGATTGCTTGCCCGCCCATCTGAATTCGATCTGCTGTTGTGTGCTGTCTACAAAGTATCCAAAATAAGATCTTCCGTATGCCTTTCTGAATAAAGTATCTGAACTAATCATACTGCCCGTTGTTCCGGGTTGTAAAATGAATTGGGTCCATCGTGTTGAGTCTCCGGCGATTGCAGGAATGGTGTCTTTGTTAATTGCAAAATCAGCTACATCATAAATTCCTGAACGAATCGGTGGTTGATCCGCTATTTGATTCCTATCCACATAACGCTGGTAACTATCATAAAAAGGTAAGATGATAACAAACAATACAAATAAACCTTTCAACACATATCGTGCAATCCGCTGCCATTTTTTTGTGATGACTATTTCATAAAGACTGCTTGTGGGAGCCGGCTGATTAAATACAAAGAATGATAGTATTCTCTTATGCTCTTGCGCTACCAGAAAAAACGACATAACCACCAACTCGGTAGAGAATAACTTTACCGGAATATCATAGCTATAGTTCATCGCCATTACGTTGGTAAATACTGCTAGCGATACCATAGCACCAAGCGTTACTGTTTTTCGATTGAACAATAACAAACCCGCAAACACTTCTGCTACGCCGGAAAAAACCTGATAAGGTGTAGAATAGCCAATGAACATCCAAGAAAAACGCATGGGTAAATATTCTCCCAGAGGAGTTGCGAGTTGACTTAATGAAGGAAATATCATTTGCAATGCAAAAACCTTGATGATACCATAACCGAAACATGTCATGGCTACTTGATAACGAACTACTGTTACCAATACATAGTTCCAGCGTGGGTATGCGGGTTTGTTTCTATCCACCAAAGACCATATTGCGGCCACTATCAGAGAAAATAAAGAAAAGAACCAGAGATGTGTCCAGGCCCAGGAAGTATCTCCACTTCCGTTGAGGGGTACGAGCTCTTTGTATACTTTGAATATAGATCTATTCGCAAACTGAACGATCTGATCTTGCAGCCAATACCAAGGAACGGTTACTTCTGCTACATATGGAATGTTCTCTAGCCATGTCCATGGTGCAATCGAGATCATCAAATAGATAAAGAAAAAACGGAAGAGGAATTTTTGTGTGAAGTTCCAGTTGGTAGTGGTTGTGTTCATACGTGTTGGTTGGTTGTATGAATTTATTAAAAAAGCGGAGGATGATAAAACATCTTCCGCTTTCTCTTTCATTATTTATTGCCACAGAGGGCACTGAAAATCACAGAAACTTCTGTTACCAACCAATTCCATAATCTTCCCCGTGATTACTGCTGCCACCCCAGAACGTTCGGTGTTTCCAATCAAACCAAATAGCATTGATAGGACCACTGGTGCGGTCCTCAAAACTCAATGTGTAACCCATGCTACGCAATTCTTTTCTTACCCAATCCGGTGTATTGCTATGTAACAAAAGATTTCCTGGGCGCGGGGCACGATCTGATGTTTTATTCCCTCCAAGTGATAACCACAATTGATTGGTATTGATATTTGCCGCTTCACTCGCTTCTTGTACCGTCATTCCAAATTCTACCATGTTCAGGAAAAACTGCAACAGGTTTTGATCTTGTGTATCTCCTCCCTGTACAGCAAATGACAACCAGGGTTTTCCCTCTTTTAAAGCCAAGGATGGTGTGAGTGTTACACGGGGTCTCTTTCCCGGTGCTACTACATTAAATGGATTTATAGTGGAGTCCAGAACAAAACTTTGCATACGCTGACTCATACCTACGCCCGTTCTACCTGCAATACAAGCCGGCAGCCATCCGCCACTCGGTGTAATAGAAACCACCCATCCTTCTTTATCAGCTGCTTCTACTGATGTTGTTCCCATCCATAATGCTTCTTTGTATTCAGCATCATTCAACATTGCTGTTTGTCTTTGATCATGAGTGGGAGCAAAACCTCTTTTACTACTTGTATCTTTCACATCATATCCTCTGCTTTTTAATAAACTGATGTATGGATTGGTTTTTCCTTCGAATGGATAAGGATCTCCAGGACCTGCATTCGCATCATTTCTATCCATCCGTATTTGTGCGGCTCTTTGTTTTGCATAGGCTTTACTTAACAGTCCTTTCATGGGTTCTTCCGGAGGAAAATAAGAATCGCCATAATAAAAATCTCTGTCTGCAAAACTTAAGTTCATCGCCTGATATACGGTGTGTATGTAACGCGCAGAGTTATATCCCATACTCTTCAGATCGAAATTCTCTAAAATGTTCAGCGCTTGTAATAACATGGGGCCTTGTGTCCACTGTTTTAATTTGTAAACATCAATTCCTTTGTAATTGGTTTGCAATGGTTCTTCTTCTATCGGCTTCCAATTAGCAAGATCCGCTTTGGTGATGAGTCCACCCTGCTCTTGTGCACCTCTTACAAATTCATCTGCAATATCTCCTTTGTAAAAACGATCGTATGCTGCATAGATCGCTTCTTTTCTATTCTTTCCGTCTTTTAATGCATTCTGTTCTGCTTCTACCATTTTAGTCAGTGTATTCAGCAGGTCTTTCTGTACAAATATTTCACCCGCCTCCGGCGCTTCTCTTTTTTCACCGGGATGAGTCAGAAACACTTGCTTACTATAAGGCCATTGTTTGATCTGGTCTTTTCCTCTTTCAATACTATTGGCTGTTTGTGCTTCGATCGGATAACCTGCTGCCAGATCCATTGCCGGTGCCAATACTTCTTTCAAGCTCATGGTACCGTACTCTGCCAACATATAGCAAATACCGCCCGGTGTGCCTGGTGTTGTTGCTGCTAACGGACCATACTGCGGGGGGAAATTCATGCCCTTGCTTTTAAAAAATTCCGGTGTGGCTCCTGTTGGTGCTACACCCATGGCATTGATGGCAATTACTTTTTTTGTTTTCGGATTATAAATGAGCGCTTGTGTTTCACCACCCCAACTTAATACATCCCACATGGTACAAGTAGCCGCCAGCATTGCACAAGATGCATCTACTGCGTTTCCTCCTTTTTGAAAAATCATCGATCCAGCCGTTGCTGCCAGTGGTTTACCTGTAATGGCCATCCAGTTTTTTCCGTGCAATGGTGGCTTCTGTGTTTGTTGCGCAAATGAAAAAGAAGAGATAAAAATAGTAGCGAATAGAAATTTTTTCATGTGTAGATATTGATGCATAAATATAAGCATATACTCCGTGCAACTCTGTACCACACTCGGCGGCACTCTGTGGTTTTTTTACCACAGAGGTAAAGGAGTTGAAAACAGAGATGCGCTGAGGGTTTACTATTAAGAGACAACAAGATCAGGTCCTCAATTGAGAATGTATTATTCAATATTCTTATGCCATTACTGCCAGCATAGATAATAAATGTTCACCGGCCATCTTGTTCCCTTGTACCTTCATTCTTGTTTCTTCTCTTTTGATTCCTTTGGTGAAAAGTCGCCAAGCGATTTCTCCATCGATGGTGATCAGGTTTTCTTGTACAGGAATATCTTCTACCTGCAACCATTGTTGTCCATCATAAAATAAATGCCAGATACCAACGGCTTCACCGGTAATCTCGAATGATAATACTTCTCCTTTTGATCCGGGAAAATTTCTATAATGGTAGGGTAATGCTCTCATCGATGTATCTAAGTGCGGATAATACAATTCACGAGCGTATAATTCTTTTTCTTTTCCAACAGCGAGTCTGATCTGTTGTTGATGATGCCATTTCTCAGTATACTCTCTTGCCCAATGAAACCAATTAGCAGATGTTTCTTCTCCTGCCCAAGCCACAGAAAACAACGCCGGTGCAAAAGGATCTACAGTCTTCAGGTATTGAGCAACTTCTACATTGGTTTGTTTGAATAGATCCAACACTAATCTCGGACTCATTCTTTTTGCCGCAGTGATCCAGCCAGCATTCAATTCATTCAGATAATTCAATAGGTCTTGATAACTGTTGATGTTTTGTGGAGGAACTCCAAAATATCCATCTCGTTGAATGGATAGTATCCGAATATTACCATCCAATAAATGCAAGATCACATCTTCAACTTTCCACTTGGGTGCAATGGTTTGTTTTTTCCAATCTTCCGGAGAAAGTGTTTCTAATAATGCTATCAATTTATCATCCAATAAAGGAATACGATCAATGATCAATATTGGATCGGGAGTTTTCATTGATGTAAGTTAGGAAAACAGAGAAATAAGAAACATGAAATAAGGAATATGAAACGAAAAGTATTACTTTTTTTGTTTCTCATTTCATGTTTCTTATTTCTCTGTTTTCTACCCTATTAATCCCGCCGCTTTACTAATCTCCAGCATTCTGTCCATGGGTTTTTTAGCAGCGATTCGTAATGTTTCATCCATCTTAATCTCCGGTTGTTCATACATCATACACAGGTATAATTTTTCCAGTGTATTTAGTTTCATGTGTGGACAATCATTACAAGCGCAATTATTATTCGGTGGAGCGGGAATAAAGGTTTTATTCGGACTCGCTTGTTGCATTTGGTGTAGAATTCCTGTTTCTGTAGCAACAATATATTCCTGATTATTATCTGTCTGAGAATATTTCAATAACTGTGTAGTACTTCCGATATAATCTGCCACCGCTAATACTGCTTCTTCACATTCGGGGTGAGCGATCAGTTTTGCATTTGGGTGTCTAACCTTTAGTTTGGTGATCTTTTCTAAACTAAAGATCTCATGCACCATACAAGCGCCGTTCCATAGAACCATATCTCTTCCGGTCTTTTTGGCGAGATAAGCACCCAGATTTTTATCAGGCGCGAAAATGATTTTCTGATCTTTTGGTACACTTTCTATAATCTTCTCTGCATTACCACTGGTACAGATGATATCAGATAGCGCTTTAATCTCTGCTGTGCAGTTGATATAGGAAATGACGATATGATCCGGGTGTTTCTCTTTGAAGGCTTTAAAAGGTCCTGCAGGGGCACTGTCGGCCAAAGAACAACCTGCTTTAAGATCGGGAAGGAGAACTTTCTTGATAGGGTTTAAGATCTTGGCTGTTTCTGCCATGAAGTGTACACCGGCAAATACGATAAGGTCGGCATTGGTTTCACGGGCTTTCTGAGCCAATCCAAGACTATCGCCAATGTAATCTGCCACATCCTGAATATCGGGTTCCTGGTAATAGTGTGCGAGGATGACGGCATTTTTTTCTTTCTTTAGTCGCTCAATCTCGGCAAAAATATCCAGACTTGCATCTATTTCTATGTCGAGGAAACCTTTTTCTTGAATTTTTTCTTTCGCTTCAGAAATGTTCATAATCACGGTAATAATATTTAATAATACTTATTTATATAAAAGACCTATTACTATTACGGGTGTGGATTTCGGGATAACTTACTTATCCCCACAGTGCAAAGTTAACCTGTACAGATGTATCCACAGGGAATTAACAGGTTTTTCCACGGGATAACATTCCGTTAATATTGAAAAGACTGTATTTCAGTCACATCTGTGGAAACAGGAATACACAACCAGTGATTTTCACAATCCACTTTTCTTCCACTGTGCGTTAACGTGTGGTAAAATGAGAAGAATTTGAGAGGTCGGCAGTCTAACCCCAGATTTCGGGGTATTTATTCGAGCTCTTTCCACATTTGAAAAGGTAAAAAGCAGGTTTTTCCACCCAAAATGGAGGTTTTTCACATGCGTATGTGAATTATCTAGAATGTCGGATTTCTAATGTCGGATAATAATAGGGATGATGAATTATTGTGATTATCAAAAATCAAAAAATTAGAAATCATAGATCAGACATCTGATATTCCCTTCAGCCTTTGTCTGGCTTGCGCCGAAAAGGGTTTTCCACAATTTGTTCAAATGCTTTAAACCCCTATTTTTGCCTCCCGCCATTGGGCGGATTTTATTTATTAGACCAATTAAACTGTATTATGTCTGTTATTCAAAGAATTCGTGACAAAGGTGCCTGGATCGTATTTGCGATTATTGCATTGGCCCTGATTGCTTTTATACTTCAGGATGGAGTGGGTCGTGGTGGTAGTGCATTTTCTAACACTACAACGATCGGTAAAGTAAACGGACAAAACATCGAGCGTCTTGATTTTGAAGAGAAGTTGGCGATGCAAGAACGTATGTATGGTGCACAAGGTGCTCAGCGTGATCAATTGATCGGTTCATTATGGAACCAAGAAGTTGAACGTATTGTATTAGAACAGGAATACAATAAATTAGGTCTACAAGTTTCCGGTAAAGAATTGTCTGATATTTTATTCGGACCTAATTCTCCTTTACGTCAGGAGTTTACAGATCCTAACACAGGAGAATTCAAAGTTGCTGAAGCAAAACAAGCATTTGCTCAGATCAAGAAGAGCACCAATCAAGAACAAGTGAACATGATACAGAAGGCTTATATCGAGCCAACTGTTGAGCAGACATTAAGAAGTAAGTATCTCGCATTATTACAACAAGCTTCTTATGTTCCTAAATGGCTCGTTGAAAAACAACAAGCTGATAATAATGCCATCGCTAATATCTCTTATGTTTATTTTCCGTATGCTGCTATAGCGGACAGCGCAGTAAAAGTAACAGATGCAGACATTAGTGCTTATCTGAAAAAGCACAGTAAAGAATATCAGAAAGAAGAAGAAACCAGAAGTATCAGCTATGTAACTTTTGATGCAGCTCCTAAAAAAGATGATAGCTTAAATACATTGAATCAATTGATGAGTCTGAAAGAAGAATTCAGAACCACAACTGATATTGCCTCATTCCTAAATCGCGCAGGCACTGAGTTACCTTATTATGATAGCTATTTTGGTAAAGCCAGAATGCAACAACCAAACAAGGACTCTATTCTGAGCACTCCGGTGGGAGGATTATATGGACCATACATCGACGGTAATAATTATACCATCGCAAGAATCGTTGGTGCTAAGCAATGGCCTGATAGTGCTAAGGTTCGTCATATTTTGATTTCTACTTTCAATCCACAAACCAATCAGGTTTTAAGACCTGATAGCGTTGCTAAAAAATTAGCGGACTCTATTGAAACGGCGATCAAGGGCGGAGCAAACTTTGAAGAACTTTGTAAAAAGTATTCAGAAGATCCGGGAAGTAAAGACAAGGGTGGTGTGTATGAATATTTCCCTCAAGGACAAATGGTAATACCATTCAATGATTTTGCTTTTGATAAAGCAGTGGGAGCAAAAGGTGTTGTTAAAACAGATTTTGGTTATCACTACATGGAAGTGTTGGGTCAAAAGAATTTTAATCCTGCGTATAAGATTGCTTATTTATCTAAACCTATTCTTTCCAGTGGAGAAACGATCAGCGCAGCAAGTACTGCAGCTGCCCAGTTTGCTTCAGGAGCAAAAGGAAAGAAAGAGTTTGATGCTGCTGCACTAAAAGGAAACTTACAAATATTAACTGCTGCAGAAATAAAGCAAAACGATTTCAACATCAATGGAATTGGTCAAAGCCGTACGTTGGTACGTTGGTTATATGAAAATAAAGCAGGGGCAGTTTCTGAGCCGGTTGAAGTGGGAGAAAAATATGTAGTGGCCATCATTACTGCGATCAATCCTGCAGGAACGCTATCCCCTGCAGAAGCTAGACCATTGGTAGAAGGATTTGTTCGTAATGAAAAGAAAGCGAAACAAATTTTAGATACCAAGTTTAAAGGTTCTACACTTGAAGCAATTGCAACTGCTATCGGCTCTACCGTTCAGCGTGCAGATAGCATCAGCTTCTCTACACCATTTATGCCGGGAATAGGAAGTGAACCTAAGATCATTGGGGCGGCATTCAATAAATCATTGGCCGGAAAAGCTAGCGCGCCTATCGCAGGCATTACTGGCGTATTCGCTGTGAAAGTTGAAAGCAATGGTGCTCGTCAAGGTAGCATGGATGCAGAAACTGTTAAGCAGACGCTATTACAAGGAAACAGAGTAGCGGTGTTCCGCGGAATTCAATCCTTGAAGAGTGCAGCGAAGATCAAGGATAACCGATTCAAATTCTATTAATAGAACGCATTGATATCATTGAAAACCCGGCCATTAGGTCGGGTTTTTTATTACCGTTATAGGATTCCGCTTACCGAAAACGTAGAATGAACAGGATATGGTAATTTTGTGTTTTAATTCCGTGTTATGGCAGATGTGATCGTCAATAAAGTAGCAGAGAGCGGATTGATCAGTTTTGATCTTGAAACTTTGTACCCTCAGCAAACCAGAAAAGTGTTTGACCTGAAGGATCATTTGTTCATGGGATTGATACTGAAAGAAAAAGATTTTCGAGCAGCGCTTTTGCAGATAGACTGGAATGAATATAAAGATGCAGCGGTAGCCATCACCTGTTCTGCAGATGCTATTATTCCTATGTGGGCTTATATGTTGGTGGCCAGTTATCTTGAGCCCGTAGCATCAACGGTTTTCTTTGGAACAGAAGAACAAATGATCCAAAATCTATTATTGAAGAATATTGATGGTGTGAATGCAGATGAGTATACCGATAAAAGAGTTGTGGTAAAAGGATGTGGAGATGTTGCGATTCCCGAAGCTGCTTATGTTGCCATCACACAAAAACTGCGTCCCGTAGCAAAGAGCATTATGTACGGCGAACCCTGCAGCACTGTGCCTATCTATAAAAAGAAATAAATTTTCTGTGTCTCTCTGTGTTTTCTGTGGCATTTTATTGCCACTGACTGCACAGAAAAGCACAGAAATTATTTAGGAGCAATAGCTCTCCCTTTCACTTCATCGAATCGCTCTTCGTAATCTTCGCGGATGGTGCCGAGTATTCTATCCCAGAATAGAAAATACAATCCATAATTCCCTTTAAAATATTGATGGTGCTGGTTGTGATTCACAGACGTGTTGATCCATCTACCCAACCAGTGTTTACCAAATCCTTTGGGATATAATTCATAACCCAAGTGTCCATACACATTGTATACGATCATGAATAAAAAGAAGATCAATAAATGTGTTTTATGAATTGGAATCGTAAACACAAAAACAAAAAGAATTCCGATTTCAATAAAAGCCTCTAGCGGATGAAAAGCGTAAGCCGCCCAAGGAGAAGGATTGGTGGATTGATGATGCACCAAGTGTACATAGTTAAAGATTTTTTTGTGATGCATCAATCGGTGACACCAGTAGAAATAAGTGTCGTGCATGAATAACATAATGGGGAAGGCTGCAAAATAATAGACCCAACCAAATTGAGCGATATCAGTATACATGGTCGTATGCGGACGAATACGCGGATGTGTAAAAATAACAGAAGATACTAACGCAAAAATGATCATTGTTGTCACTGAATAAAGAATCTCTCTAGCATAGTCTTTGTTTTTAGGAAAGCGTTGCTGAATTTTTTTATACATCCATTTGTTCCTGAAAACAACGTAAAACAAAGTGAATGCGATAAGCGCCAAAACAAAATAACGGGTGCCAATCAGTTGCAGGTTTCTGAAGAAAGCTTCCCAGTTCATGAGAATAAGAATTAATCTAAATTGATAAAGATAATACTAGGGTTACTTGTACTATAGCCTCCAGAACTCCAACGCGCTGTTAAAGTCATGGTCATTTTTTTTCTGCCTTCCTTTGTATAGCCAACAGAGCCGTGTTGTGAGCTATAAGTGCTTAAGGCAGATAGATACGTAAGCGGCGTAAGCTGTGCATAGATATAGTTGTTTTTTGATGCATTTTTAGTTAAACCTCTTTTATCCCATTTACCGTTATCATAAAAAAACCCATAAGCTTCTTTACTTTCGGCAATTCCACCTGCATGTAAAAGAGCGGCCATTCTTCCACTAGGTCCCTGGTTTGCCTGAAAATTAGAGATGGTTATGCCTTTCTGCTGTATGGATGCCAATATATTTCTTTGTTTAGTAGCGGGTATATAATCCCACAATTGTTCTGACTCAAGTGTTGTTGAAGAAGGTATAAAAATGATATGATCAACTCCCTTATCATCACACAAGAGACGTGGCGGATTCATAAAGTTATTTCCTTCTTGATATAGAGGATAACTATAAATGGCTTCATGTTTTTTGCCATTATAATAGAAAATCTTTTGTGCGTTATCAGAATCTTTCTTGTTATAAATAAAATGAACTTCTCCATTTTTATCTCCATAACCATGTAGATTGATTATGCCGTTTTCAGGAGGAGCTCCGCCTTTGTATGCCGGAGCAGCCGGTTTAGATATTTCTGCTCTTTCTGTTACGCCTGAAGGCGATAACATTCCAAAACGAAGCCAATCGGCGTAGTACCACATGAGCCTGTTAGCGGAAAGCGATTCCGGACTCACTTCATTCCAACATAGAAGTAACTGCCCCTTATTGTTAAAAAATGTAAACCAAGAAAACTGACTGCCAATCTCTTCGCTAACCTGAAACTGCTGGCTCCATTGTCCACCTTGTAATACTTTATAAAATAATGTTCCATTTCCATAGCCACCCCTTCCATCAAGTGTAACATCGGGTGCGGGGTATTTGCTACCTTTATTGCCATAACGTTTCCAGATAGCATAAATAGCACCTGAACCATCCTGAACAATGACCGGCGGACCACTACCATTTCCGGTTTCATCATTACTTAGGGTTATGGGTTTGCTCCATGAGGCACCATTATTAGTCGAGGAGGTATAGTAGATAAAAATAGGTTTACCAAAATCGGCACTTTCCTGATAAACAACATGCAGATTGTTGTTTTTATCAATCAACAAATCGCTTTCCAACGCCCGCTCAAATTGTGAAAGCCGAGGCGGTTGAGTATTGTTTGTTTTTGCAACAGGTTTTGCCGCTGTTTTTGTTTGTGCTAAAAAGCTGTTATGTAGTAACAAAAGAGTGGAAAAAAGGAGAGTTGTCTTAAACATATGTAAGGATTCAGTTTCCCTAACAATTTACGATTTAATTTATATGTTTCTAATGCCAGAGCATTAGAAATGACTTAAGAATGTATTGTTCAGGAAAACAGCGCCACCTAACGGACATCAGGGCTCGCTTGGTTTTCAATCTTATCTTATTGATCCATAAACTTTTGAAGCCCAATCTTGGCTTTTAGCTGAAGTTTCTTATGAAAATAACCAGACCAACCCAACAATAAACCGGTCAAACCAAAAGCTTGTCTGCTCCAGCGATAAATGGGAAATGCATCGGAGTGTTCGCAGATCAAGCCATCTTTAAAACGCATATGAGCTTTGATCTTGTTCACGACCTTTCTGCCGGTTTGTGTAAACGTATAAACAGCAATCCACTCAACAGTAGCATACTCTTCGTCTAGAATTTGAATATTTCCATAAGAAAGTTTAAAGTCTTTCGCTCGTTTGCAAAGCATTTCCCACATGGCACGAACTTCATTTCCATCCAATAAGCCAAACACAGGATCACTAAAAACGGCATCGGGAGTATAACAAGACTGCATGGTGGTGTAATCCAATTGCTGAAAAGCGGTATAAAATTTATGTATGGTGGATTCCATAAAATAATAAGCATTCAAGAATGAAGAGACAAGGTACAAGGAAGATTCAAGAAATCAATTTTCAAAATTGGACATTGAATATTCGTTATTCATCATTTCTAATGTGCCTCCAACCAGTTGTGTCCCATTCCCACTTCTGCTTCCACAGGAACTTCGTTGGGTAAAGGCATGGCTGTTGTCAAACAGTCGATGATAAGTTCTTTAAGTTTGGGAACCTCTGCTTCTACTGCATCAAATACCAATTCATCGTGTACTTGTAAGATCATTTTTGACTCCCATTTTCCAACGCCCATTTCCTGATGAATTTTGATCATGGCTAATTTGATCATGTCTGCTGCTGTTCCCTGGATCGGAGAGTTAATGGCATTTCGTTCTGCATAACCCCGAACGGTGAAGTTGCCGCTATTGATATCTTTCAACCAGCGCTTTCTTCCTACCAGCGTCTGTACATAACCATTCTCTTTGGCAAAGTTCACCTGCTCATCCATGTAGCGCTGAATATTGGGAAACTCCTTTTTATAATTATCGATGATCTCTTTCGCCTCTGTTCTGCTGATACCCAAATTATCTGCTAAACCGAAAGCACCTTGTCCATAAATGATACCGAAGTTTACGCTCTTGGCTTTGTAACGCATTTCTTTGGTGACCTCATTTTCCGGAACACCATATACTTTAGCAGCAGTAGCTGTGTGAATGTCTTTGTGTTGTCTGAATGCTTCACACATATTCGGATCACCGCTGATGGCCGCAACAATGCGCAACTCAATCTGCGAGTAATCAGCACTCAACAAAACACGTCCATTCTCTCTAGGAATAAAAGCTTTTCTGATCTCTCTTCCTCTTGCAGTTCTGATCGGTATATTTTGCAAATTCGGATTGTTGCTACTCAGTCTTCCTGTAACAGCTACCGCTTGCGCATAGCTGGTATGTACACGACCTGTTTTTGGATTGATCATTTCAGGAAGCGCATCCACATAAGTTGACTTCAATTTTGTGAGCTCACGAAATCCAAGAATATCATCTACGATCTTATGCTGATTGGCAAGCTTCAATAACACGTCTTCACCGGTAGCATACTGACCCGTTTTTGTTTTTTTCGCTTTAGGATCTAATTGCAATTTTTCGAATAACACTTCACCCAACTGTTTAGGTGAAGCCAAATTAAAACGAACACCCGCTTGCGCATACACGCTTTCTTCACAGCGCTTGGCTTCGGTTTCGAGTTCTTTGCTATAGTCTCGTAAAAAAGGAACATCGATCTTAACACCTTCAAATTCCATCGCCGTTAAAACGCGTACCAAAGGATTCTCTACTTTTTCAAACACATGTGCCACTTCCTTTTCTTTCAATAGGGGTACAAATACTTGTTTGAGTTGAAGAGTAATATCAGCATCCTCTGCAGCGTATTCTTTGATCTTTTCCAATTCCACATCACGCATGCTTCCCTGATTCTTTCCTTTTTTGCCGATGAGCTCTTCAATATGCACCGGTTCATAACCAAGGTATTGAGCGCTCAACAGATCCATACTTCTTCTTCCTTCCGGCTCAATCAGGTAGTGCGCCAGCATGGTATCAAATAATTGTCCTTTTAATTCAATGCCGTACCATTTTAATACCAATAGATCGTATTTCGTGTTTTGTCCAACCCAGGTAATATCTGTCTTATCAAATAAGGGCTTGAATAGTGCGAGTGATGCATGAACTTTTTCTTGTTCTGCGGGACAAGGAACATAATAACCTTCTCCGGGTTTATAAGAGAAGCTTAACCCAACGAGTTCTACGTTGTTTGCATCCGTGCCGGTCGTTTCTGAATCAAAACAGATCTCGGAGTGCCGGAGGAGTTCTTTAACGAGATTCTGAATAGCAGCATCTCCTTGTATGAGTTGGTAGTTGTGTGGTGTGTTGTTAATATTTTTCTCGGCGATCAATCCCGATTGTTCAGCGGTAGAGCCATACACAGATTCAGTCTCGACCTCTTTTTCTTTAGCCGCTTTTGAATTTGATTTAGGTGCTTCAACCGCATTCCCAAACAAATCTGTTTGCACGCCTTGTGGTGCTGCGTGAAAGGCGTTGAAATCATCGCCCAATATTCTTTTGCCTAGTGTTTTAAATTCTAGTTCAGTAAATACTTCAGTTAATGCTTCACGATTCCATTCTTTGAGACGATAATCCTCTTCATGAAATTCAACAGGAACATTGGTAATGATGGTTGCCAATTTTTTACTCATGATTGCGAGGTCTGCGCCGTTTCTTACTTTTTCTCCAAGTGCACCTTTGATCTTATCTGCATTGGCCAGCACATTTTCAAGAGTGTCATATTCTTTGAGCAATTTCGCCGCGGTCTTTTCGCCTACACCCGGAATACCTGGAATATTATCGACAGCATCACCCATCAAACCCAGCATATCAATTACTTGCTCTACTCTTTGGATATCCCATTTTGCACAAATCTTTGCTGCGTCAACGATCTCTTCGGGGTTTCCATAGGCAGGAGGCTTATAAATGTACACGCCCGGATGAATGAGCAACTGCCCATAATCCTTATCAGGCGTTACCATATAAACTTCATATCCTTTGTCTGCGGCTTGCCAAGCTACGGTACCAATCACATCATCTGCTTCATATCCGTCCATTTCCACCACCGGAATATTAAAGCCACGAATGATTCTCTGAATATCCGGAATGGATTCTAAGAGATCTTCAGGCGCCTCTTGTCTGTTAGCCTTGTAATCAGTAAAGTCTGTATGACGTTCAGTGGGAGCATGTGTATCAAAACAAACGGCAAGGTGAGTAGGTTTTTCTTTATTGATCAGATCAAATAAAGTATTGGTAAAACCAAATTGTGCATTGGTGTTTCTTCCTTTAGAAGTGATACGTGGATTGCGGATGAGCGCATAATAAGCACGATAAATCAATGCCATTGCATCCAGCAGAAATAATTTCTTACTCATGAAGCTAAGGTAATGAATTGTGAATGGTGAATTGTCAATATCATTTTTTCTAATTGACAATTCACCATTCACAATTGACGCCTTTTATCGCTTTTTCTTGAGGTTTAAATAATCCAAGAAATAGATCACGCGGACAGAAATACTATTCTGTTGATCAGAACGCAACGTATTACCAAAATTCTTGAAATAGTTGGTGTTTACATCCCTATTAAAACTGCTGATGGCGTCTTTCCAAACCACATTAATGAAGCTTCCTAAGGCAAATTGCCACGTGTATACCATATCAATGTTAAAGTAATTCACATTGAAGTCTACATTTCTATTGATGCCACCTGGGATATGATTTAAGTAACCATCTTCTCTGAGGGAATAAAATTGTTTGTTGGCTACTTTGCTCCAATAATGTCTGGCACGAAAGGTTAGGCCCATTTTATTGTTGAAATTATATTTCACGTTGAATACATTTTCAACCGTATTTCTTTTTCTTAAAGCAAAGATGATGCTGTCTGGACTATACATGGTTGCATAACCCAGGTTGTTGTGAAAGAACTGAACGAAAGTATTAATGAATAAGGTAAGTTTTTTATTGAAACGATAGTTGTGTCCAAAGGAAAAATCCTGAACTGTGCTTCCATATTGCGTAAAAGAACGATTAAAGAATTCAACGCTAGCTGAATATTTTTTTGCATTATTAGTTTCAAGCCAAAATCCGGCGGCCCTGCTACCGGGACGTTTGAAAACCCGACCATTAACGCGAGGCTCAAAGAAGTCGTTTTGTTCAGGATTAATATTGATGTTAAATCCGGCCCACCAAAGATTCTTAAACTGTGAATTTACATTTATATTGAAATTAAGACGCTGATAATCCATGGGTTTATATCGCATCGAATAATTGATATTCATATTTGCTTGAATACGGTTATACCACTTTTTCGGTTGTAACCACCGATACCCCATCCATAAACCATTATTGAAATAGTTGTTATTGGTAAAGTAGCCCATATCATTATGGTTGTACTTATTATCAGCCAACTCTTGCCAGATATTGAAATTGAAACGACCGCTTGTTTTTCCAAATCCAAGTGTGTGGTTATATCCCGTCAAGGTCTTACCGGGTGCTTCATATCCAATCAATTGGCTAACGCCTACTTGTCCGTTTACATTCCAAGTATTTTTCTTGTCATAGATATCCCATAGTGCAGCTGTTACATTGGCATCATAATCTGTGCCACTTCGAGTTACATTGGTATTGATGAGTGAAATGCTTGAGTTGTTTTTCAACGACTGATCAAACACTAAAATATTATAGTTGGTCAGCGGATTGGTTTCAATTTGACGTGTTTCTTTAGATCCGTTTTCTATAGTGGCATATTGTGCTTTGGTAACCGCATTGAAGAAGCCAATACCCAAACCGCTACTGGTTCTTCCGCTAATTTTACTAGCGTTCAACAATCTTGTTTCCAGTGGATTATTGATAATGGATTCACCCGGCTTCAACTCACTACTTACTTTTCCTAAGTGCATGGGTGTACCGCCAATTCTTCTGCTATAAAACAAGTTCCCTTTTCCAAACAGTTCTGTTCCCTCTGTAAAAAATGTTCTGTTTTCGTTGAACTGAACTTCAAATGGAGTAAGATTTAAAACTTGGTTATCGCTTTGTACTTGTCCAAAGTCGGGAACCAATGTCATATCTAATGTAAATGCTTGGTTGATACCATATTTTACATCCATACCACCATTAATAGATGTGGTTGTATTTTTTACTCCGGGCGTGTTGTAGGGAAAATGGTTAGCGTAGGTAGATAGATAAGGTGAGAACGAAAGACGAACAGGGGGCTTGATATCTTTAATGCCTGTCCATAAACCAAACTGCGCAAGAAAGTTCCCACCAATTGCGGGGTCTGTGGGACTCCACATCAATTGTTTACCGCTTTTACTTCTTCTTCTGGTAATATTAATGCCCCAGTCTTGAACTTTTGTATTACCAAAACGAATAGCACCATAGGGTATTTTCATTTCAAAGGTCCAACCATCAGATTGTATTTGTGCATTGCTTTCAAAAACACTATTCCAGCTACCATCTTCACCATTAGAAGAATATTTGGCATCGAATTGTTCTCCTAAAGCGGTTACGTAGTAGCCAAAACCGTTGATCTTATCATTATAGGTATCGAAGATTACACCTACAAAATCATTTACACCGACCACATCACGTCCAACAAGTTCTTTGGTGATGCTATCGGGGCTAGCTTCGTGCGCATATCCTGCGATATAAATGGCGTCATTATCATAGAGGATGCGAATTTCTGTCCTGTTTTTTTCATCTTCTTTATTGCCAAAGGCAGGACGCCATTCTACAAAATCAGTAGCGAGCGGAGCTGACAGCCATGCTGAATCTTTGAGATTACCATCAATAACAATTTTCTGGGTTGTTCTTTTGGCCTCTAACTTTTTTACTACACGAGGATTCTGTGCGTGTAAAGTAAATGCGCTGGTCGATAAAACAATCAGCAATAGTAGTGCTCTCATACAGTTGTTTTGCAGGTAATCGTTTTTCTTCATTTTGTTCTCTTTTCAGGTTGCGAGAACCTGTCTTACGAAAAGAAACGTAGTAAAACTAAGAAGGTTACAAGCTGGGCACTGTTAAGGTCTGTACAAGAAAGATGAACGGTAATTGATAGCGAAGGATGGTAAATAGGCGTGATATTTCTGTAAATATTTTGTTAACCGAAAACAAAAACCCCGATCAGAATTTATCCGATCGGGGCTTTTGTTCAGCAACATGAATTGTCGCTTTTTTACTTGATACCGTATTTGTGTTTGTATCTTTCGTAAAGTTGCGTGTGCTTACTGCTTAGGTTGATACCGCGACCTTGAATATAGGCATTCGTAATAATGCTGCTCTTCATATCGAGAATATCACCAGCGCTGATAACGATATTCGCATCTTTGCCTACTTCCAGCGTTCCTGTTTTATCATCAATACCCAGGATCTTAGCTGCGTTGAGTGTGATGGCTTTTAAAGCTTCTTCTTTCCCCAAACCATAAGCAGCTGCAGTACCCGCATTGAAAGGAAGATTTCTTCCTCTGTTCTGAGGATCATCATCATTCAAACAAAACAGTACACCCGCTTTGTGTAATGCTGTAGCAGCTTTGTAAGGCTGGTCTACATCATCATCATCCAATGTAGGCAGGTTGTGTTCTTGTGTTAAGATCACTGAAATATTGTGTTGCTTCAGCAGATCAGCAATTTGCCAACTGTCAGATGCGCCTACCAATACTACATCAAAGCCAAACTCTTTTACAAAGTCAATCGCCACCAGCATTTGTTTTACTTGTGAGCAATGGATGTAGAGTTTTTGTTTTTTCTCAAACAACGCTTTGGTAGATTCGAATTTCAGGTTGATCTCTTTGCCTGCATCTTTTTGATGATAGGCTTTTGCTTCTCTGAAGAAAGCTTTCACACCTTCAATTCTATCCAACGCCGCTTTTACCGGATCACTAGGTTGTTGTGGACCCAGCAATGCGAGTAATGCCGCAAAGCGACCGCCACCCGGACGCGCCAACAAACTTGGCATATAGAAGTGCATGCCATTATCTACTTTGTATCCAGCATCTTCATAGTTCCATGCATCGAGCTGAACTACGGATGATTGTCCGGCAACCAGCTGTCCACCCGGTGCCACATGTGCAAACAGAATTCCGTTCGCACGCAAAGTATTGGTAACAATAGACTCCGCTTTATAAGCAACGATGGAATGAATGGATGGATTCAATTCGCCCAGTTCATTGATATCGGTACTTCCACGAACACCGGAAATTTCTTGCAGGCCCAAAGTAGAGGCAGGAAGAATGAGACCGGGATACACGTGTTTGCCTTTTGCATCAACAGTTGTTTCTGCAGAAGGAGCACCGGCAGCAGCGCCACTGTAAGTGATCTTTCCATTGTCAAAAACCAGTGTTCCGTTTTCAATTACGGTACCGTTTCCAACATGGATCACCGCATTGGTAATAGCGGTTCTTTTGTTTTGTTTCGGAGCAGGATACACATCATCCTGCGCTGTTGCGGTACTCAGCACCAGCGAAAGAAGTCCTGTATATAAAAATGTTTTTTTCATGATGCGGTAGTTTATTGGTTTTCTGCATGGATATCTTCTGCCTCAATTTCCAACATGCCCAATTTATGGGAATGATCCAGACAGGTATGAACATATTTGTAACTAGGTGTTGCAGGCATGGTTGGACGACCGCCACGTTTTTCACCGACCATTTTATTGATCAGGCGCATACGCTCAGCCAACACTTGTTTGCGCATTGCGGCATCTTTCTCACGATCGAAATAAATGGTACCATCTACCATGGTCTTTTCTGCTTTTGCATAAATGCTTAGCGGATGATCGCTCCAAAGAACTAGGTCAGCATCTTTTCCTACTTTGATACTTCCTACCTTATCGTCTACGTGCAACATCTTCGCAGGATTGATGGTTACCATTTTCAACGCTTCTTCTTCGCTCAATCCACCATACTTCACACTCTTTGCAGCTTCCTGATTCAAACGACGCGCCATTTCAGCATCATCAGAATTGATCGCAACATTCAGTCCTACTTTGTTCATGATGTAAGCGTTATAGGGAATTGCATCAGTAACTTCTACTTTGTACGCCCACCAGTCAGAGAAGGTAGAAGCAGCTGCACCATGCTCTTTCATTTTGTCTGCTACTTTGTATCCTTCTAAGATGTGTGTGAATGTGTTGATGCGGAAACCAAATTTCTCAGCTACGCGCATGGTAGCAGTGATTTCATTTTGAACATAAGAGTGACAAGTAATGAATCTCTTCTTGTTCATGATTTCAACTAACGCATCGAGTTCAAGATCGCGACGAGTATTTTTTGGATCAGCTTTCAATGCTTTCTCATAAGCAACCGCACGAGAGAATGCATCTGTCAATACTTGCTCCACACCCATACGAGTATCTGGGAAACGATTGTTGTTGTTAGAAGAAGTACGTTTCACGTTTTCACCCAATGCAAATTTGATGAAAGGGTCAGCACCTTTGAATTTCAAACCTTCGTCAGTTGTGCCCCAACGTAATTTGATTAATTGTGTTTGTCCACCAATCGTGTTCGCAGAACCATGCAGGATATGAGAAGTGGTAACACCACCGCTTAATTGGCGATAGATATTAATATCATCAGGATCGAGATTGTCTTCAATACGAACTTCTGATGTTATAGTTTGAGCGCCTTCATTTACTGATGCTGTGGCAATATGTGAGTGTTCGTCGATGATACCTGCTGTGAGGTGTTTTCCTGTTCCATCGATCACGGTAGCAGCAGCGTCAGAAAGATTTTTTCCAACACGTGCAATCTTGCCCGCTTTTACCAACACATCTGTTCCTTCCAGTTTACCTTCTTTCTCGCTGGTCCAAACAGTAGCGTTTTTGATCAGATAAGTTCCTTGAGTTGGAATCGCATTTTCAGCAGCACCATATGCGGTGAAAGGATACATGGTAGCACCGATCAGATTTCCTCTGGTATTCATTCGGGTAGCAGAATCTTTTTTCGCAACCGGAGCAGCGCTCATTTTAGCTGTCCATGTCATTCTATTTCCTTCCGCATCTTCTGCAGTACCATTCCAGCTATCACCATTACTGAATCCACTGAAACGAATGTTATTGCGAGAACGCTTTTCAGGAGCAAAACTGAATTTCACAGCTTTGCCATCAAAATTGAAAGTAGCAGTTACGGTATCTTTTGCGATCACAGTAGCGGCGCTATTGCTTTTTACATCCATGGTATAAGATGTAGTTCCATTTACACCGTTGATCGATAATTGATACGTACCGGCAACATTGTACCAATTGCTTTCATTCACAGCATATTTTTTACCCTGTACCCAGTTTTGCAGAATAGAAGTTCTTTCTGCGAAAACCGGTCCGGTAGTAATCACGAAGTTGGCAAGCTTGTCGTTATCAAGGCTACCCACTTTATCATACACGCCCAACCAAGTAGCCGGTGTTTTTGTCAGCGCATCCATAGCAGCTTTCTCAGACAATCCCATTTCCATGGCTTTTCTAAGATTGGTCATGAATGTTCTTGCATCACGAACATCAGCAGCTGTTAATGCAAAAGAAATTCCAGCTTTTTCAATGGCTCCCGGATTTGTAGGAGCGAGTTCCCAATTCTTCATGTCTGCTAAAGAAACCAGACGAGCATCGTTTGGATCTTCAACATCCATGGCAGCGGGGAAATTCAATCCAACGATGAGCGGCGCTTTTGTGGCTGCCACTTCTTTGATACGTTGGTATTCTTTGCCGGACGCTTTTAATATATATTGTACACCAAATTCATCACCCACACGATCTGCACGCATGATGCTCCAAAGTTCACCACCTGTTCTGTCTGATGGATCCATAATCTGGGGTAGACTTTGTTGATCGTTAAAATACTTCAAAGTAATGTTCACGCCGTCGCCTTGGTCTGTTGTTGCAGCGGGATTGTTTTTATACCATTGTCCATCGAGGTAGGTTTGACGCAATAAAGCAATGGTACCCATCAGTGAACTAGGATACGATTGACTCGAAGTTCCTTTGTTAAAGGAAAGATGAGACGCAGCTTTGTCTTTCAAGATCAAAAAATTGTCGGCATCAGCAGCTAGCGAGACCACTGTACCCGTACCACGAAGGATACCATCTTTTTGATGAGACAATACGGTGCCAAATCCCATTTCACGAAGTGGACGTGCACGAGACTCGTCTGCAGTAAAGATCTTGTAGGCATGAACATCAGATCTCAATGCTTGGTTCCATCCATAAGCGCCTTTTTGATTCGAAGTCAATTGCGCAGGAGCATTAAAATTGAAGCCCCCGGTTTGTGGTCTTTGTTGGGGCATTCCATAATCACTATAGATATCAATGAAAGAAGGATAGATGTATTTATCCTTACAATCCACCACTACGGCATCTTTTGGAATGGCAACGCCATTGCCAACCGATACAATTTTTCCATCACGAATAACCATTGTGGCATTGGTTAATGTGGTCTGTGCATCTTTCACGATCGTGGCATTGGTAAATGCGTAACAGCCGTCACGCTTGTCTCCAATACCATTGATGTGAAATGTTTCCTGGGCCTGTAGCAATGTAGCGAACAGCAGCCCCGAAAACAGGAACTTGAGTCTTCTCATGGTAAGTTAGATTGGTTTTAGGAAGAGTTTAAAGCTACTGAATTAGCCGAGCCAATTAAACAGCAATTTTATTTTAAGGATGAATGGATGAAAACAATCGGTAAATCCCCGATCGGCTTATAACAGCTCCGGGCTTAAGCCTGGGGCTATCTGAAAAATTATTTTCCGGAGTCGGTTTCTTTAATGAATTGGATCACGCCGTCCATGAATATTTTTTGGTCATCCCACATACATAAATGGCTTCCGTTGGGACAGTACAAATACTTTCCGTTCTTCACTTGTTTGCTCATCCATTCCATATGTGCGGGGTCCATGGTGTCGTATTTCGCGCCTACGGTTAAAGTAGGAACCGTGATTTTTGGAAGGTCTGCTTTTCTATCCCATGTCAGCAGCCTGCCGCCAACTTTGAACTCACTCGGCCCCTGCATCATTACATAAATGGTTTCATTGACATGTTTAAAGGTTCTATTCACGGGTTCGGGCCACTCGGGCAAACGGCACAGGTGTTTTGTATAGTATTCATTAAAGACGAGTGTTTGATAGGTTGGATCTTTAAAGAGCCCTTTTGCTTCATATTGTTGTAAGGAGTCTACCAATGATGGGCGCATTTGAGAGCGAAGCACGCCATTGTATTTTTCATAATCCGGTATACTCGCCATCATATTACAGATGATCAGTCCTTTCAAGTTTTGCTGATATTTTAAAGCGTATTCCATGGCCAAGATGCCACCCCAGGAATTTCCGAGTAAATAGAAATTGTCTTTGGTCAATCCTAACGCCGTTCTTACTTGTTCTACTTCCTCCACAAATCTTTCGGTGGTCCACAAGCTACTATCGGTTGGTTGGTCACTATAGTAAGAACCTAACTGATCATATTCAATGATCTCAAAACCTTCTTTCGGAAAAAAGCTTTCAAACGCTTCCATGTACTCGTGGGTCATCGCCGGACCGCCATGCAGCAACAACACTTTTACACGCGGATTGTTACCAATGGTTTTGGTCCAAATTTTAAAAGTACCCACATCTGTTTTGATGGGAATCATTTTAATACCGGCCATTTGAACACCGGAGTCTTTGGTCGCAAAGTATTCTTCAACTGTTGTTGATTTTTGTTGACAAGAGAGAATGAATACAAAAGAGAGCAGTGCAAATAAAATTTTCATAGCATTTGGTTTTTATGAAAAAGGCTTATCCTTAAAGATAAGCCTTCGTTATAAATTTTGCGAATGATGTATTTTATCTACCCATGTATACCATTAGTATCTGCACATCACTGGGATTCACCCCACTGATACGGCTTGCTTGTCCGAGTGTACGTGGACGAATGCGTTTAAATTTCTGCAATGCTTCATTAGATAATGCGGCTACACGATCATAATCAAAGCTATCAGGAATTTGTGTGTTCTCCATTTGGCTCATGCGTGTAGCGATCTCTTGTTCTTTTTCGATATAGCGTTCATACTTTATCTGTATCTCTGCTTGTTCGATGGTGTCTCTGTTAAATGCGTGAAGCGCATCTGCTAAACCAGGAATGTGTTGCATTAATGAGGGAAGATCAACATTCGGACGCAGAATGATCTTCGCTGCTTTCTGTTTTTCTGAAATCGCAGCAGAGCCAATGCCTTCAAAGAAGTTGTTGATATGATCCGGTTCAATATTGAATTCTTGTAAGATCTTTTTGATCGATGCGACACCATCTCTTTTACTGATGACTTTATCCATTCTATCTTGAGAAGCAAGACCTAGTCTATAGCTTAGTTCTGTCAAACGCAGATCAGCATTGTCTTGGCGTAAGAGTGTTCTAAACTCGGCTCTGCTGGTGAACATGCGATAAGGTTCATCGGTTCCTTTACTGATCAGGTCGTCGATCAATACACCAATATAGGCTTCACTTCTTTGTAAGATCACGGGGTCTAGCTCCCTTGCTTTTTGGTGCGCATTGATACCTGCCATTAAACCCTGACAAGCGGCTTCTTCATATCCGGTAGTACCGTTGATCTGTCCGGCGAAGAATAAATTGGAGATCAGTTTTGTCTCTAGTGAATATTGTAATTGTGTCGGCGGAAAATAATCATACTCGATGGCATAGCCCGGTCTGAAGATCCTGCAGTTCTCAAAACCCGGAACAGTACGAATTGCTTCGTATTGTACTTCTTCGGGTAATGAAGTAGAGAATCCGTTGACATAGATCTCAACAGTATTCCATCCTTCCGGCTCAACAAATAGCTGATGTCTTTCACGATCTGCGAATCGGTTGATCTTGTCTTCAATACTCGGACAATACCTAGGCCCTGTTCCTTCAATTCTTCCCTGGAACATTGGACTTCTATCGAATCCGGTTTTCAGAATATCGTGTACTTGTTCGTTGGTATAAGTAATATAACAGCTGCGTTGTTCGGCCGCTTTGATGCGAGGAACATCCGTGTAAGAAAAGCCGACGATCTCATCATCTCCTTTCTGTTCTTCCATTTTGCTGTAATCAAGGCTACGCCCATCAACACGAGGCGGTGTTCCTGTCTTTAAGCGATCGCTTTCAAAACCCAGTTCTACCAATTGCTCAGTGATACCGGTGGCGGCTTTTTCAGCGACACGTCCTCCGCCAAATTGTTTCTCACCAATATGAATGATACCATTCAAGAATGTACCACTGGTCACCACCACGGTTTTGGATTGGATCTCATGTCCCAATCCGGTCACCACTCCACAGGCCCTACCATTTTTGATAATGATGGAACGAACCATGTCTTGGTAGAAATCTACATTCGGTGTATTCTCTAGCATCTCTCTCCACTTGGCAGCAAAGAGCATGCGGTCGTTTTGTGTACGCGGACTCCACATCGCCGGGCCTTTACTTCTGTTCAGCATGCGGAATTGTATGGTGCTGAGGTCAGATACAATACCACTATATCCACCCATGGCATCTATCTCACGAACGATCTGTCCTTTGGCGATACCACCCATGGCCGGATTACAGCTCATCTGGGCAATGGTTTGCATGTTCATGGTAACCAATAAAACCTTGCTACCCAGATTGGCAGCAGCAGCGGCAGCTTCACAACCGGCATGTCCGGCCCCAACTACAATGACATCATATTGCGGAAACATAGTTTGCAAAGATAGTTCAGGCTACAGGCATTAGCTGAACTTTTTGAGTATTTCCCTTTCTAGTAATAGATCTTCAATGCTCATGCCTGCATTATACTGGGCAAATTCCTCCTTGGTTAATTGGGCTATCTGTTCAAGAGTCATTTTGTTTTCTATAATAAAGGCTTCTATCGAATGACTGCTTTCTATCTCTGATATTTCAAGGGTAGCAATTTTATCTAGCATCTTTTGGCAAAGGAAAAAGCCGGTTTGCTCATAAAGCTTTTGAAAATAAGGTCTTACTGAAATAACATCGATCCTGTTCCCCCTGTTTTTATTCTGATCTATCGGCTCAACCCTCAAGTTGATAAAGCTCCAGCATAGCTTTAGGTCTTCCTTAGAGGAATAATCAAAATAGGCGGCGGGAACAATATGATCGAATTGCCAATGTGTTCCGAAATTATCCCAGCCTAACCCATCGGTAAATTGTATTTCAAACCACTTTCTAAGTGTTGTAGCGCTTAAACCAAAATATGGAGCATAGAATTCACTGGGTGCGCCTTCCAAAACATACCTTCTATAGGCAAGCTGCCACTTCCTCTTTTCCCTAAACTTTAATAGAGAGTCTGTTACTTCCTCCTTTGGGGTCCATCTTTTTCTAGCCATATCCCAAAGTTAGGCAATGTTTCAACCTGAAACTGGGATACGTGGAACAAATCGATCTTTTATGTTTCAGGATGAAACTGTGTTTTGTGAAACATCGTCGATGTGATAAGAGCTTGATTCTGATCCGCGAAGCTCATATAAACTCTAATTTTCCCTTTACGCCCCCCTCTGTGTAACTTTGAGCCCAACTCATTTACCTCTGTGGTTAAAACCACGGAGTTTCACAGAGTGTTCTTGGAGGAGGTTCTAATGTTTGGTGAGGTAAGTAGAGAGGTAGTGGTTTTCTTTTTCCCGCATCAGCGCGATATCGCTTTTTTTCTTGTCTTTATAACCACACAAGTGCAAAGCACCATGGAAGATCACCCTCAGCATTTCTTCCTTGAAAGAAACACCTAGTTGACCGGCATTGTCCTTCACACGGTCTACACTGATATAGATCTCAGCTTCTATAGGCTCGCCCGACTCTGATAGATCAAAAGTGATGATGTCTGTATAATAATCGTGCGCGAGAAAGTCGCGATTGATGTTGAGCAGGTAGGCATCAGAGCAAAACACGTAATTGATATGCGACAGTTTCTTTTTCTCTTTCCTAAAGATGGTCTCCACAAAAGCCTGAATGGCCGTCTTCTGTGCCAACGCTAATTTCCTGTCTGCATACCGAAACGTTACTCCCTTCATAACCGTATATCTATTACTCCAAAATTCGTAACAAAAGCCCATACAGCCATGCTACCTTTATACAATATTTATAATCAGACGATGAAAAGACTCTCAGAGTTAGAAGCCGGACAAAAAGCTATCATTAATTCCTTTGAAAAAGATGAGATCTTTATCAAGCTCATGGAAATGGGTTGTATTCCGGGAGAAGTGGTTCAGGTTGAACAAGTAGCTCCGCTGGGGGATCCGATCTCCATTTCTGTGGCCGGATACCATCTCAGTCTTCGTTTGAGCGAAGCCAGAAGTATTTTTGTGGAAGACGCGATTTAGTATAATTAATTGATAGTCAATATATTAGATGAATATCGGACTCTATTTTGGCTCTTTTAACCCCGTTCATACCGGACATTTGATCATCGCATCTCATGTTGTAAACTATACGGATGTACAGCAAGTATGGCTGGTGGTTTCTCCGCAAAATCCTTTTAAACAGTCTGCTTCTTTATTGAATGAATACGACCGACTCCATTTGGTAAACCTAGCCATTGATGATGAAACGCGTATCAAAGCGTCTGATGTGGAATTCAAATTACCACGCCCTTCCTATACAATCGATACACTCACCTATCTGAAAGAAAAATATCCGCAACATACATTCTCCATTATCATGGGTAGTGATGGTTTTCAAAACCTACCCAAATGGAAGAACGCTGAACTACTCATCAAAAATTATCCCATTATTGTATATCGCAGACCGGGATTTGAAATCACAGATGATTGGAATGCACAACTCACCGTGTTGGATGCACCCATGTTGGATATTTCTGCAACACTCATCCGCAACAATATCAAAGAAGGAAAATCTATTCGCTATCTCGTTCCGGAGAAAGTAAGAGAAGAGATTGAGCGGAATAATTATTACAAGTAATTTTTTATTGCCACTGAAGACACAGAGAAACACAGAAAAATTTCAGTGCAATTCAGTGCCCTCAGTGGCAACCCCTTCTCCACCCACCCATAAAATTCATTTCTTCATCCCCCATTGTTACAATAGATTTATCGGATTAAAATTTCCGAATGAAACATAAACTGCTTTTTACCGGGCTGATGTTGGTATGCTTCTCCTCATTTGCCCAGTTAACCGTTGAGAAAATTATGCGCGATCCAAAATGGATCGGCACTTCACCCTCCAATGTTTTCTGGAGTGCAGACAGCAAGAAAATTTATTTCAGCTGGAATCCGGATAAAAAAATATCCGACTCAACGTATGTCTACACCGTTGGTACAAACGGAGCACCCGTGCGTGCATCATTACAAGAAGTACAAGTTGCACAAGCTCAGAACAACGCAGTGTTCAATGAAGCCCGCACCAAAATGTTGTATGTATTACGTGGCGATTTGTATCTCGTAGAAATGGCTTCAGGAAAAACAACGCGTATCACTCAAACACAAGACCAAGAATTTGCACCACGTTTTATTTTGAAAGATGAGTGGATCGTTTACAACCGCAATCAGAATTTATTTGCCTGGCATACACAAAACGGAAGCACACTGCAATTGACCAATATCAGTCGCGGAACAGAAACTGCTGTTACTGCAGTACCGCTTGGTCGCGGCGGCGCACAATTTGGCGGAGCAAGAAACGCAGCTCCTGCAATTGCAGCATTGGCACAATCACAAGAACAATGGTTGCGTGATCAACAACTGGATCTGTTTGCAGTTCTGAAAGAAAGAAAAGAAAAAAGAGATGCACGTACAGAATTCTTACGCGCCAATCGAGATACCGATACTTTGAAATCCATCGGCATTGGCGAGAAACAATTACAAAATTTACAGATCAGTCCCGACGGGCGTTTTGTAACTTATCGTTTGTACCAAGCACCTGCCAATAGCAAAAGCACGATCGTTCCGGATTATGTAACGGAAAGTGGATTCACCACCGATATTCCTGCCAGAACAAAAGTGGGCGCACCATTGGGTCGATATGAATTTTATGTGTTTGATAAAACAAAAGATAAACTGATGATGGTGGTGATCGATTCGGCTGCCATTCCCGGAATCTTGGATCAGCCGGATTATGTAAAAGATTATCCGAAACAATTTGGTAATCGTCGTGCACCTGTTCGTGGCGTCATGATCAATGGTCCGTATTGGAATGCTGCAGGAACCGTTGCCATCGTTGATATCCGTTCTCAGGATAACAAAGACCGCTGGATCATGCAACTGGATGCAGAAACCGCTAAGCTGAAACTCATCGATCGTCAGCGTGATGAAGCTTGGATCGGTGGTCCGGGCGTCAGTGCTTTCGGTGCCACATTGGGCTGGATCAACGACAACCAATTCTATTTCCAAAGCGAAGCCACCGGCTATTCTCACCTGTATGTGTATGATATGACATCAGGTAAAAAGACGGCGCTCACACAAGGGAAGTATGAAGTGCAGTCTGTTTCGCTGAGTAATAACAAACAACATTTCTATTTACTCACCAATGAAGAGCATCCCGGTAAACTCAACTGGTATCGCATCAACAAAGACGGAAGTGCAAAAGAAAAGATCACAAATATGACCGGTGGTTATGAAGTGAGCATGTCGCCGGATGAAAAATGGATCGCTTATCGTTATTCTTATAGCAACAAACCTTGGGAATTATTTGTACAAGAAAATGCAGCCGGAAAAACTGCAGCGCAGATTACCAACAAAGCGGTGACTGATGAGTTCAAAGCGTATCCTTGGAGAGATCCGAAAATGATCACCATACCGGCACGTGATGGACAACAGATCTATGCACGTTTGTACGAGCCCATTAAAGCCAAGAACAACAAAGCCGCCGTGATCTTTGTACATGGTGCAGGATACTTGCAGAATGTACACTACTGGTGGAGTTCTTATTTCCGCGAATACATGTTCCATAATTTATTGGCCGATCAGGGGTATACTGTCATTGATATCGATTACCGTGCGAGCAGTGGTTATGGAAGAGATTGGAGAACGGGCATCTATAGACATATGGGTGGAAAAGATTTGGATGATCATGTAGACGCCGCAAAATTCCTCACCCAAAATTATGGTGTTGATGCAGGAAAGATCGGCATCTATGGTGGCAGCTACGGTGGATTTATTACACTGATGGGTCTTTTCACCACGCCAGATGTTTTCAAAGCGGGTGCTGCATTAAGACCTGTGACAGATTGGGCACATTACAATCATGGTTATACTTCTAACATTTTGAATGAACCGGTGAATGATAGTATTGCGTATGCAAAATCATCACCCATCAACTTTGCGAATGGATTGAAAAATCATTTGTTGATTTGTCATGGTATGGTAGATGTGAATGTTCATTTCCAGGATGTGGTACGACTCTCACAAAAACTGATTGAACTTGGAAAAGACAATTGGGAGCTGGCAGTATACCCCATGGAAGACCACGGCTTCGTAGAACCCAGCAGCTGGACAGATGAGTATAAGCGAATTTTGAAATTGTTTAATGAGCGGTTGTTGAGGAAGTGAAAAGTGAAATAAAAGGGGGAATGTACAAATACATTCCCCTTTTTATTTCACCCTTTTCCATCACCCTTTTCTTAACAATCAAATAATCTCACTCAAAGAGAATGTGTTTCAACTTTACCGCCTCAACTTTTTCCTATGTCTGAACCGCTTTATTCCCCGACCCTGATTACAGTAGCGGCAGTAAAAGAGGGAACAGAAGTTGCATTTACAGCTTTGTTCAATGAATTTCACTCTAAATTGTTTCGTTTTTTTCAGAAACGGATAGGAGAGCATGATGTAGCAAGAGAATTGACACAGCTTACTTTTATTAAAATCTGGCAAAGTAGACATACGTTATCAATTGAATATACAATGGATGTGCAATGCTTTACTATTGCTGCCTCTGTGCTCATCGATCATATTAGAATGTCTAATGCTGATAAGCGTTCTGTTCGAACCGAAGAAATTGAAACAGCCGGAACATTAATGGTACAGGCAGACGGGAGTTTTGAAAACAGCAACTATATCGAAGCAGCCACCCAGTATTTACCTCCCGTGCGGAAGCAAATTTTTTTATTGAAAGTGCTACATGGATACACAAACAAAGAAGTAGCAGAACAACTTTCTATCTCTATAAAAACAGTAGAAGATCATTATTCGAAAGCCATTAAGCAACTAAGATCTATTGCTACCATATCCCAACTTTTCCTTTTTATGCAGATGTAACTGTTAACTAATTATTACCAGCAGGGGTAAGTGATCATCGTTTACGTATTAATGATCAACAGCGTTTATGCAGATAAGTGAAAATCAAATTCAGCGTTTTTTTGATCAACAGTGTAGTGCTGAAGAAGCACACACTGTTGCATCTTATCTGCAAGAACATCCCGAGTTGATTGAGAAATGGCTAGGACCTGACTGGAAGCAAGCAGGAAAGGAAATTCCTGTGCCGGCATTGTATCGAGAAGAAATGTTCAGGCAAATAAGGAAAGATGTGCGTTTTAAAAAGTCGAAACAACCCGCACATATATTAAAGATGATGTTATCAGCAGCAGCTGTTTTAATATTCATGTTAACCGGCTGGTGGTTTTTTAAGAATGAATATGCACCAAAAAAACAATCCGAAGCAGTTATCGTATCATACACCAACCCTCTAGAGTGGCGAGTGAATACAACCCCAAAACCTTTAGATGTGTTGTTACCGGATCAATCAGTTGCCACATTAGCACCGGGGACTAAAATTCAGTATGAAAAAAACTTTTCAGGAACTGAGAGAAGGGTACTGCTGAGTGGAAATGGGTTTTTTAAAGTGCAAAAAAATATAGCGAAACCTTTTATAGTAGAATCTGGTCAAATTACAACTACTGCATTGGGAACTTCATTCAGGGTAGACGAACAGGAAGATGGTGTTACAGTAAAGCTCTATACAGGAAAAGTAGTTGTCAATAAAATTGGATCAACTAAAAATTGGAGTGGACCTGTGTACCTTTTACCGGGAACTGCAATGACTTTTTCTACTACAGAAAATAAGACAACTGTATTTGGATTTACGCCCGAGCAAGTAGAAAGATCTATTGTGGCAAAGACACAAGAAAAGCAACAGCTGGTGTTGGCTGCAACAGAGGAAATGAGTTTTGATAACACACCATTAGAGCTCGTATTAAAATCGATAGAAAAAAGATACGCAGTGATGATTGGCTATGATCAACAACATATTTCAGGAAGATATTTTACAGGAAAAGTTTTACCAACAGATTCAATAGAAGTGATCCTAAAGGTCATAGGAAACATAAACGATTTGTCAATACGAAAAGAAGCCAATAATCGCTTCAGTATAACAAAAAATCAATAAGCAACATATAGGTATAAGGTAAACAAGTGCTTCAAGCACTTGACAAACATCTATTGTCTAAACCGAAACAAATGTTATGAAAAAAGCAATCAACACAAAGAGACTTTTACTGATGCTGATTTGTGCATTCATTGGTATCGCTCAGATACAAGCACAATCAGCATTAGCAGATGTAACCGGCTCTGTTCTTACTGAGAAAGGAGAGGTATTACAAGGTGTAACTATTGTAGCGCGTAAGCAAGGAGGTTCGCCCAATGAATCTGTCTCTGCTACTACTAATGAAAAGGGTTTATTTGTATTCAAACAATTACAAGTAGGAAGTAGGTACAATTTTAGTTTCTCTTACATTGGCTATGAAGATGGTATTCAGAATGGATTTGTAGTAAAACAATCCGGACAAACCAATGCTATTCTCATCAGACTAAAAGAAAAAAATACAAAGTTAGATGAGGTGGTTGTAACAGCCTTAGGTATTAAACGTCAGGAAAAGGCATTGGGCTATGCTGCGCAAACAATGAAAGAAGGAGATGTAAATGATGCGCGCTCTAATAATTGGGTAGGCGCTTTGTCAGGAAAAGTAGCTGGATTGAATTTGATTTCTCCGGGTTCAGGTCCACTGAATTCTGTACGCGTTTCTTTACGTGGTGATGCGTCTATGAATCCCGAAGGTAATAATGCATTGATTGTACTAGATGGCGTACCGATGAACAGTGGATTAACCTCATCAGGAGTAAGCAATGCATATGGTGCAGGATCGGGCAACGATGTGCCGATTGATTTTGGTAATGGTATTTCAGATATTAATCCGGATGATATTGAAAGTATTACTGTATTGAAGGGTCCTGGTGCAACTGCTTTATATGGAAGCAGAGCAGCCAATGGTGCTTTATTGATTACGACGAAATCCGGTGCAAGAAAAGAAAAAGGGATTGGCATTACACTCAATACCAATATCAGCTTTAATAATGTATTGCGTTGGCCTGATTCCCAATATGAATATGGACAGGGTACAGGAAAAGCGCTAAATGCAAATGGTGAAAAATATTATTCTTATGGTGCATCAGCTGATGGTGCCAGTACTGGAGGAACCAGTAGTGCCTTTGGTCCGCGATTTAATGGACAGGAGTATTTTCAATATGATCCGGTTGTTGACGGACAATCTCCTACCCGTGTTCCATGGCGCCCTTATAAAGACAATGTCAAAGGATTTTGGAGAACTGGATCAACTATTACCAATAATATTGCTTTGGAAGGTGGTGGAGAGAATGGGTCTGTTCGTGCATCACTCACACACTCTAAGAATGAATGGATTATGCCGAATACAGGCTACCAGCGTATCACAGCAGCTTTGAGTGTGAACCAGAAAATCTCTGAAAAACTGCGGATCACTTCAAAAATCAACTATACCAATAAACAGAGCGACAACTTACCTGCTACAGGCTATAATAATCAATCTATCTCCTATTTCATGATCTTCCAGAACCCAAATGTGGATCTGGCATGGTATAGACCGATTTGGAAAAGAGGGCAAACCCAAATTGATCAAGTACACCCATTCAGTTCATTTATTGATAACCCGTACCTCATTGCATATGAAATGACTAATGCGGTGAAGAGTAATATGATGGTAGGAAGTCTGGCTGCTACTTATGAATTCTCTAAAAAATTAGATTTCATGGTTCGTTCAGGTGTGATGATGAATAATGAGGAAAGAGAACAAAAGCGCCCATACAGTACTGCCAATTTCCAGCGGGGCTATTATAAACAACAAACCATTTTGGATTATGAAATCAATACAGATGTATTGCTTTCTTACAAAAACAAAATTGGTAATCATATCAATGTTACTGCATCAGCAGGCGCTAATGCTATGAGTCGTTCTTATAATCGTGTGGATGGAACTATTGAGGGGTTGGTTACTCCCGCCGTGTATAAGCTGAGCAATGGAATAAGTAATCCGTTAATGACCAATGTTGATAATAATAAGAAAGTAAACAGTGTGTATGGAACCGCATCCTTTGCGTATAAAAACAGAGCTTTTATTGATGTAACAGGAAGAAATGATTGGTCTAGTACATTACCTGTACAGAATAACTCTTTCTTTTATCCATCAGTGAATACGAGTGTGATCTTGAGTGAAGTTTTTCAATTACCAAAGAAAATTTCATTTGCAAAACTTAGGTTTTCTGTAGCTCAGGTAGGTAATGATACAGATCCTTATAAAACAAGTAAGTATTATGGAACAAGCGACTTTCCAAGTTCAGCATCCGTTCCAACGATATTGCACAATGTAAATTTCAAACCTGAAATCTCTACCAACTATGAAGCCGGATTGGATTTCAGAATGTTTAAAAACAGGATTCATTTCGATCTGACTTTGTATAGCAATGTAACAAGAAACCAGATTTTGGATGTTCCTCTTGATCCAACAACAGGCTATTCCAGAGCGGTACTAAATGCAGGAGCTGTTCGTAATCAGGGTATAGAAATTGTATTGAATGCATCACCGATAAAATCAAGAAACTTCAGCTGGAACACAACACTTACTTGGGCTAAAAACCAGAACCGTGTTTTGGAACTCGCAGAAGGAATGGATGGTAAACAGGATATAGGTTATGGTGGTAATGCAACGATACAAGCTCGTGTAGGCGGAACAACAGGTGACATTTACGGATTTGGATTCCTTCGTGCGCCTGATGGGCAAGTTATTTATAACGCAAGTGGATTACCTGCTAGACCTTCAGAGATCCAATACATCGGCACCGCGTATGCAGATTGGAAGGGTGGTATTAGGAATGAATTTACTTATAAAGATTTTCGATTTAGCTTTTTGTTTGATGGACAACTGGGAGGCACTATCTATTCGCAAACGCATCACAAAATGAGTGAGCAGGGTAAGTTGAAACATACTTTGCGTGGTAGAGAAGAGAATTTCATTATTGGTCAAGGTGTAATAGAAAATCCTGATAAATCTTATTCACCCAATACCAGAAAAGTATTACCGGTTGATTATTATGTAGAATACTATAGAAGAGCCAATGTTGAATCCAATTCATTTGATGCCTCTTTTATTAAACTGCGTGAAGCGAGATTGGAATATGCATTACCTAAACGCTTGTTATCAAAAACATTGTTCAAGCAAGTAACGGTGGCATTGTACGGAAGAGATTTATTATTGATCACCAGCTTCCCCATTTTCGATCCTGAAACAGCGGCACTCAATGGTTCTACTATATTACCCGGAGTTGAAATGGGACAACTACCATCGAGCAGAACGTTTGGAGCAAATATTACCATTAAGTTTTAATCAAGAAAGATATTCAATATGAAAACGAAAAATATATTCAGCCTCTTACTGCTATCATCAGCGTTGATGCTTACAGCTTGTGATAAAGATTTTGCCGAAGTGAATACAGACCCAAACCGAATTGATCGTATTAGTCCTGGTACTTTATTGAACCCTATTATTTATGAAGTTACTTCATTCAATACCAGAAGGGCAGATGATTTTACATTTAATCTAATGCAGGTCTCTCTTCCTTTTCCAAGTGCATCAGGTGGTGTTCATCGTTACGATATAACAGAGAATGCGGGTAGTTCTACTTGGACTACATACTATCGTTGGTTAACCAATGTGAAGGAAATGTACAATGCAGCGGTGGAATTAAATGACCCGAATTATAAAGCCATTGCTTTGACTTTGAATGCTTGGATTTATTCCAATCTTACCGACTGTTTTGGTAACGTACCAATGACGGAAGCGGCAAGAGGTGATGAAGGAATTCTTCGACCAGTGTTTGATGATCAAAAATCAATTTATACCAAGATCATTGCGGACCTTGATTCAGCGAACAATCTTTTCAACACGACAAGAACTATGACTTTTGGAACAGAGATCTTGTATGGTAATAATGTAACCAATTGGAAACGCTTTTGTAATTCATTGCAGATGCGTTTGTTGTTAAGAGTTTCAAAGAGAACAGAAATGAACTCAATGACAAGATTGCGAGATATGATTAACAATCCAACAAAGTATCCTGTTTTCACCGGTAATGATCAGGCTGCAGTATTGAAAGTAACCGGATTGGTGCCCAATGTATCACCTTGGGGAAGAGCGATAGATTTTACTACGTTTCGTGCAATGGGAAAATTTTTCCTGGATCAGTTAAATAATTTGAATGATCCGCGCAGAGAGAAGTTCTCAACAACAGCAAGACCTTCTACCGGAACCGGAAACCTTGGGTATGTTGGTATTCCAAGCGGCTATTCAGGCGGAGAATCACAGTTCAGATACATTCCGTCAAACCTCAATATTGCATTGGTAACTGCGCCTATGATTTGTGTATTGATGCCTTATGCCGAGGTAGAATTTATCAGATCAGAAGTAGAGTTGTTCTTTAATAATGTAACTGCATCCAGAGCAGCATATGAACGCGGGGTAAAAGCATCCGTAGAACAGTGGGGAGCAGTAATGCCCGCAACCTATTTTTCAAATACCGCTGCAGCATTTGATGGAACCTTAGAACGTATCATGTTACAGAAGTATGTATCTCTATTCTTTGTGGATTATCAGCAATGGTTTGAATACAGAAGAACGGGTTTTCCAAAATTGCCGACGGCTGATGGTATGGTGAACAATAAGCAAGTACCGGTACGTTTTATGTATCCAATCAATGTACGCTCAACCAATACAGCCAATTATCAAAAAGCTGTACAAGAAATGGGAGGAGATAATTTTAATATCAAAGGATGGTGGGAAAAATAAACCTAAATTCTGTGTTCTTCTGCGCATCCTGTGGCAATACATAACGATTCAATAATTTATGCGATCGAATATAACCATGAGATTTGCCAATGTCCGAAGGACTACTTTGGAGAGTACACAGAAGCACACTGAAAATTTTTTTATATGCAAAGAAGATCTTTTCTAAAAAATTTTAGTCTTGCTACCATCGTTTTGGGTGCACCAACATTAGCCGGTGCTGCGAATGGAAAATCCGGACAACGAAAAGTCACCGGTAAAGTGCACTGCAATGGAAAAGGAATCGCCAACGTGGCAGTTACAGATGGTTATACTGTTGTGCTAACTGATCAACAAGGCAAGTATGAAATTGAAACGCATGCTTACGCTGAGTTTGTTTATATCAGTACTCCATCTGGCTATGCATTTAATCAAAAACAACAGATCGCATGGTTTTACCAACCATTGACGAATGATCAAACAACACAGACTGCAGATTTTGTATTGGAAAAATTATCAGTAGATGATCAAAAACATCAGTTTGTAGTTTGGGCGGATACACAAATGATTTCACAAGCAGATTGTGATCAGCTAAAAGCAACGGCAGTGCCGGATTTGAAAGCACTTGTAGCTTCTTATCCTGCGGGTAGTTTATTTCATGGTATTGGTTGTGGTGATCTGGTGTGGGACAAATTTCAATTCTTCAAAGATTATAAAGAAGCGATTGGTGCAACGGGGGTAACATTCTTTAATGTAATCGGCAATCATGACATGGATCTGGATGCCCGTACTGATGACTACTCTGCCAAAACATTCAAACAACAATTCGGTCCTACTTATTACTCTTATAATCGCGGACGGGTTCATTATGTTGTATTAGACGACGTTTTTTTTGTAGGGACTGCGAAAAAATATATCGGATACATTACAGAAAATCAACTTCAATGGTTAGAAGAAGATTTAAAACATGTGAAACCCGGAACAACTGTTGTACTCAGTGTTCATATTCCCACTAATACCGGTGCCGCAAGAAGAGCAAAGAGAGAAGAAGAAATGGGAGGCGTTGTAACCAATAGAAGACAATTGTATAAAGTATTAGCTCCTTACAAAGTCCATATCATGTCCGGTCACACGCACTTCAACGAAGCTTGGGAAGAAGGAAATATCATGGAGCATAATCATGGAACAGTTTGTGGTGCCTGGTGGACAGGCCCGATTTGTGGTGATGGAACCCCAATGGGATATGGTGTGTATGAAGTAAATGGCAGTGAAATCAGCTGGTATTATAAATCAACAGGAAAACCGAAAGAGCATCAATTACGTGTGTATGAAAAAGGAAAACTAAAAGATGCGCCCGATGAAATCGTTGCCAATGTATGGAACTGGGATAACAAATGGAAAGTAGAATGGTGGGAAGATGGACAATCAAAAGGCGCTATGGAACAAAGAATAGCACGTGATCCATGGGCCATCGAATTATATGCAGGTCCGGAGTTGCCTGTAAAACATAAGTTTGTAGAACCTACGTTGGCGGATCACTTATTCTTCGCCAAACCTTCTGCAGGAGCAAAACAAATTACCGTAAAAGCAACCGACCGTTTCGGAACTGTATACACCGAAACCATTCAATTGGTATAGTCTGGCAAGAACTATACATATCCTATCCGAAAAACAAAAAGCGGAATGTAAATAGGCATTCCGCTTTCCTATTTCAGTGAACTTCTGTGCAATCAGTGGCAATTATTTTCGGCAAAAAGATTGCCACAGAATCCACAGAATACCACAGAAGAGATTGTAATAAAAAAGCGTTGAGTATAATTCAACGCTTTATCTTTTCACCTTTCACTTTTGACTTTTCACTTTATCGATTCATCGACGCCAGAAACTCTTCATTGTCCTTTGTTCCTCTCATGCGTTTCAGCAATTCGTTCATGGACTCTTCGGTGTTCATATCGTTGATATACAAACGAAGAATATTCATACGTTGTAATACTTCTTTATCGAGTAAGAGATCATCTCTACGTGTAGAAGAACCCACCAGATCGATGGCAGGGAATATACGTTTGTTGGCCAAACGACGATCAAGCAACAATTCCATGTTACCGGTACCCTTGAATTCTTCAAAGATCACTTCATCCATTTTACTACCCGTTTCAATCAAGGCAGTTGCAAGGATGGTCAGTGAACCACCATGTTCAATTTTACGTGCAGCACCAAAGAATTGTTTTGGTTTTTGCATTGCGTTGGCTTCCACACCACCACTTAGTACTTTACCACTGGCAGGAGCAACGGTATTGTGTGCACGAGCCAAACGAGTAATAGAATCTAACAAGATCACCACATCATGACCGCATTCTACCAAACGTTTTGCTTTTTGTAAAGCGATGGTAGAAACTTTCACGTGTTTTTCAGCAGGCTCATCAAAAGTAGAAGCGATCACTTCTGCTTTTACGCTGCGCTCCATATCGGTTACCTCTTCCGGACGCTCATCGATCAATACCACCATCAGGTAACATTCCGGATGGTTGGCAGCAATGGCGTTGGCCACTTCTTTCAGCAACATGGTCTTACCCACTTTTGGTTGGGCAACGATCAATCCACGCTGACCTTTACCAATTGGGGTAAACAGGTCCATGATACGTGTGCTGTAATTATTGGAAGTGGTAAAGAGATTCAGTTTTTCATAAGGGAACAATGGTGTCAGGTAGTCGAACGGAACGCGGTCACGTACTTCATCCGGACGTTTACCATTGATATGATCCACTTTCAATAAGGCGAAATATTTCTCCCCTTCTTTTGGCGGACGAACAGATCCCGCAACGGTATCACCCGTTTTCAGACCAAACAGTTTGATCTGAGAAGGAGATACATATACATCATCGGGAGAAGATAAATAGTTATAGTCTGAAGAACGAAGGAAACCATACCCATCAGGCATCATTTCCAATACACCTTCACCACTGATCACGCCTTCAAATTCAATATTAAAAGTAGGTTCTTTGCGTTGGTGTCTGTGTTGGGGCGGAGCAGGTGCTTCTTGAGGTAATCCGGTTTCCGGAGCAGTTTCTGCTGTGGCGGTATTGCCATTGTTGTTTTCTTCGGTTGCTTCCGGAGCGCTTTCCTGTGCTTCGGAAGGCTGTTTATCGGTACGACCTGTTTTTTTCACGGGACCGCGTTTTGCAGCAGCAGCCGGTTTTTCGGGTGCTTCTTGCATGATCTCAGCCTCTTCGGTACCATTGGCGGTTTTAACCGTAACGGGTTTGCGGGCACGAGCACCTTTTTTGGCGGTGCTGTCTTTGGTCTCACTAGCCTGAACTGCCTGATTGTCCAGGATCTTGTAGATCAGTCCCTGCTTGTCTAATTTCTTGGCACCCGTAATCTTTAGTTGCTCGGCGATGTCGAGTAACTCGGGCAATAACATGTCATTTAATTGCAGAATATCGTACATAAAGTCTATTGTGGGAAAAAATCAAATTGTCATCGTTCAACATCCAGTCTAAGGAAAAGTAAACTCAGATCGGAAAATCTATTGGGTAAAAACTGATTGGAAAGAAGATAAACTGATGTGTCGAGAGCTAAAAGAGGACCGTATCAGCTTGGTTTCCGATGCAATGTTAAGCGATTTTCTTAAAAACAAAACAAAAAATCTTGGCGAAAACCGTTAAAAATCGGTGTCATATTGGGTTTTATCGACAATTCTGCTGATCAGACGATCCAATTCGAGAACACTCTGGCGCAGATATTGCAAAATTTGTTCGTTTTCTTCCAATGTTTTGCCCTTAAGATCAAAGAGATCGGTCAGCCCCATGATATTCGCAACAGGTCTTCTAATCTCATGCGATTGAATTTTTGCGATCTCGCGAAGGGAATCGGCTTGTTTTTGTATCTGAATCTCCTGTTCTTTCCGATTAGTAATATTGATAGACGCGATCACAATACCGGTCAATTCGCCACTATCATCAAAAACCCCATAATAACGACGAAGGAACCATCGATGCTCACCGTCTGGATAGGTGAGCTTATGTTCATACGAAATGGTCTTTTTTTCCTTTCTCAACTGACGGGAATGTTCCAGCGCCCTTTGACGTTCAGATTCGGGATAATAATCTGTCAACTTCTCACCTACAACAAACTCTTTTCCAAACAACTTTCTGGCATGATCCTGCGCTCTTCGATTCGCATACCGAATGGTAAAATCATTGCTCATATAAATAAGTACATTATCCGAGCTGTTGATGATGGATTGTAATGTTTGTTCAGAGGCGATGATCTGGTCACGCTTAGCTTTTAATTCAGTGATGTCTTTGGAAACACCTACAACATATTCAATGGCGCTGTCTTCGTCAATAATGGGAAACAGTTCACTTAAACTAGTGCTGCCATCTTCAAAACTTTCCTCAAAGCTGATATTGGATCGCAAGCGAACACATTCAATAAAACGCTTACGAATGCCGGTTACAATGTTAGGATGAAGCATATCCCTAAACTCCTTACCCACCACCGATTCACGAGTAACATTGAATTTATGGAGATAGGCATCATTGACGTATTGCATCATAAACTCTTCGCCACCCGGCAACACCCGCACAATGAACACGGCATCTGTCGTGAGTTCAATCAATGATCGAAACAGAGATGGCTTCATTGCGTGCTATTGGATTTGAGAGTAAAATGCCATTAAATATAGAGAAAAAGAGGCAAGAATGAAGGAACAAGACACGGGGAAGGTTCAAGAAATAAGCTTCAAGACACAAGAAAGCCTCAGGAAACAAGAGTCAAGCCGCAACCAACTTGCATCTTGTTTCTTCTCTCCTGACCCTTCCCTGTACCTTGTTCTCTTGACCCTTGTCTTCTTTTCCTCACTATCTTTGCCGCTCAAAGCCCGAAACACGGGCATTTCAAAACAGCAAGCAATGTTTGAAAAAAGGTTCAAGAAATAAGTTTCAAGACACAAGAAAGACTCCAAGAAGAAAGCTCAAGTTTCAAGAACCTTGTTCCCTGTTTCTTCATTCTTGAATCTTTCTTGTACCCTGTTCTCTTGACCCTTGTCTTCTTTTCCTCACTATCTTTGCCGCTCAAAGCCCGAAACACGGGCATTTCAAAACAGCAAGCAATGTTTAACAAGAGAACCAAGATCAAAGACCTGCTGAGTAGCGGGATGGCAGGACAAGAAACCATCGTCATGGGTTGGGTGCGAACTTTTCGTAACAATCAATTCATCGCATTGAATGATGGAAGCACCAATAATAATTTACAGGTAGTTACAGAACTCGGCTTGCTGGATGACGCTACATTGAAGAGAATTACCACCGGTGCTTCATTGAAAGTAACAGGCACAGTGGTTCCTTCATTGGGAAAGGGACAATCGATCGAATTAAAAGCAACACAAGTAGAAATATTGGGCGATAGTGATGCAGAAAAATATCCGTTACAACCCAAGAAACACAGTCTCGAATTTTTGAGAGAGATTGCACACTTGCGTTTTCGTACCAATACATTTGGCGCGGTGTTTCGTATCAGACATTCACTGGCATTTGCGGTGCACAAGTTTTTCAATGAAAAAGGTTTTGTGTATTTGCATACACCCATCATCACTGCGAGTGATGCAGAAGGTGCAGGTGAAATGTTTCGTGTGACCACATTGCCATTTGATAATCCGCCACGTAAAGAAGATGGTAGTATTGATTTTGCAGAAGACTTTTTTGGAAAGAGTACCAACCTCACTGTGAGCGGACAATTAGAAGGTGAATTAGGCGCGATGGCGTTTAGTGAGATCTATACATTTGGTCCCACCTTTCGTGCAGAAAATTCCAACACTACCCGACACCTCGCAGAATTCTGGATGATAGAACCTGAGATGGCGTTTCATGATATTGAAGACAACATGAATCTTGCGGAAGAGTTCATTCAATATTTGATTCGTTATGTGATGGAACATAATGCCGATGATCTCGCATTTTTGGATCAGCGACTGGCAGAAGAAGAAAAACAAAAACCACAGAATGAGCGTCAGGAGTTTGGATTGTTGGAGAAGCTGAAGTTTGTTACAGACAATAGTTTTGAAAGAATCACTTACACAGAAGCGATACAAATATTGTTGGATTCACCTGCTTACAAGAAAAAGAAATTCAAGTTTGATGTGAAGTGGGGTATTGATATGCAGAGCGAGCATGAAAGATATTTGGTAGAAAAACATTTCAAGAAACCGGTGATCGTAACAGGATATCCTGCAGCCATCAAAGCATTTTATATGCGATTGAATGATGGATGTGAGCCCGGTAAAGAAACCGTAGCAGCGATGGATATTCTGGCACCGGGTATTGGAGAAATTGTGGGGGGCTCACAAAGAGAAGAGCGTTTGGAAAAACTCGAAGCACGCATGAAGGCCATGCATATTCCACTCGAAGAAATGAGTTGGTATTTAGATACCCGACGTTTCGGAACCGTACCCCATGCAGGTTTCGGCCTCGGCTTCGAGCGCATGGTACAATTCGTTACCGGCATGACCAATATCAGAGATGTCATTGCATTTGCGAGGACACCGAAGAATTGTGAGTTTTAAGCGTTGAGCTATGAGCTGCGAGCCACGAGCTTTAAGATTTCAGAGGATAGATCTTTCTTTCCCCTATCAATGTAAAGCTCATAGCTCGTGGCTCGCAGCTCGCAACTCATTCAACCATTTCCCCTCTCCACACGTATATAAAGCATGGAAAATCAAAAGATAGTTCAGCTGAAAAAGCGGCTGGAAGAAGTAAGACCTGATCTTGTTGATCATTCTTTGTATCATAGCCTACAAGACCTTGAACAGCTTCGTCGGTTTACGGAGTATCATGTGTTTGCGGTGTGGGATTTTATGAGTTTGTTGAAATCATTGCAGCGTCAATTGACGTGTACTACTACACCCTGGGTGCCCGTAGGATCAGCAAATACACGTTACCTCATCAATGAAATTGTGTTGGGCGAAGAGAGTGATGTAGATGAAGCGGGCAACAGAACCAGTCACTTTGAATTGTACCTCAAAGCCATGGAGCAGATGGGTGCCGATACCACAGCCATTACTCAGTTGCTAACTTATTTACACAATGGTGTGCCGGTGCAACAGGCCTTGCAACAATTACAATTGCCGAGAGCTATTTGTGATTTTGTGGGATATACATTTGAAGTGATCGAGAAGGCGCCGGTACATGTACGGGCAGCCGTATTTACATTTGGCCGTGAAGACTTGATACCGGATATGTTCATGGGTTTGGTGAAGGATTTGTCTGTGCAGTATCCTACACAACTGGCGGTTTTCAAATATTATTTGGAAAGACATATAGAAGTAGACGGAGACCATCATAGTCACCTGGCGATGGAAATGGTCAGTGAGTTGTGTGGGGAAGATGCTTTGAAATGGGAGCAAGCTACCGAAGCCGCACTAACGAGTTTAAAGTATCGCAAGCGATTGTGGGATGCGGTATACGCAACGGTCAGCTAAACCAATCCAAAGAATGGTTCATTTTCACTAAAAAAACCACCCTTCATTGTGGATTATATGTGAAAACCCCCTATTTTTGCTGCCCCGAAAGGCATAAAGCTACAAGCTGCAGGCCTCAAGCTACAAGTTGTTACCTTGAATCCTGTTTTTTGAAACTTGAACCTTCACCGGAACGGTGCGGTAGCTCAGTCGGTAGAGCAAAGGACTGAAAATCCTTGTGTCGCCGGTTCGATCCCGGCCCACACCACAAATCCCTCGTGATATAATCATGAGGGATTTTCTTTTTACTACTGCCATCTCACCCTCTTAAACACAATCTCCCCATACCCCTTTCTTTCATACAAAATGCCAATACTTTTTTTGTTGATATAAACCAGATCTGAATAAGCGGTATAGTCGCTCTTGGTTGGTTGTGGTGCAGCGTCTATGAGTTGTTGGTGTGGCCATGTTTTTCCTTCATCCCAACTGATTCGTAATGTCAGTGAATCTCTTCGCGTGGTGCTGGCGGCATTGCAAAATGCGAGGATGGCTTTCCCTTTTTTATAACCAATGGTGAGCAAGGATGCCTGATTAACAGGGTCGGGTAATTGCGTGTCGAAATAACTGGTATCCCAACCTTGTCCTCCATGGCTACTGATAGAAATAAGTCTTGCACGGATATCACCTTTTTGATTGCGACTGTTCATGATCAGTTTGCCATTACTTAATTCTGTTGCAATGGATTCGTTACTTCCTTTGATGGTGAGTGATGAGGCAAGCCGGAATGTTTTACCATGATCATCGGTATAAAAACCATGTGCTGTATAATCTTCAAATTGATGGTGTGGCGCACCAGCTGAATGATTGGCTGCAATAAAAATGCGACCGCGATAGGGACCTTGCTGAAATTGCATGGCATGTCCGGGTGTATTGGCATAACTTCTCCAGTCTTCCCGAAATTGGTAGTTGGCATTTTTTTGTGGCTGTAACGGTCGATGTACACTCGTGGTAATATTCACAGGATCGCTCCAGCTCATTCCATTGTCTGTAGAAGTGATGTACCACACTTCCCTTAATCCATTTCCTTTACGTACCTCATATTCATGATGATCGCCGGTGTTGTAAAAGAGAAAAATACGTCCATTTGGATAAGCGGGATCCGATACGTCTACTACCGGTGCCGGATTTCCCGCTTGCAGCTTTCCCATTTCTGCTACTACTTGAATGGGTAACCAAGTTTTACCATCATCTGTACTTCTGCGTAATACGATTTTGATGTCACCAAAATCTCCGGCATTGTTGACACGGCCTTCACAAAAAGCCAATAGGGATTGATCGGGTGCACGAACAATAGCAGGAATGCGAAATGTATGAAAACCGGATTCACCGGATTGAAAAACGATACTGACCGTATCGGATGCATTTGCTTTCCATCCAATGAAAAAAATAAACAAATAGACCAAGCGCATATGGAAAGTTAGGCATTGCAATTGAAATGAAACACCTTAAAAAACACTTATATCTCTCACAGTATCACTGAATTATATCCGATTTGTATAAATTGTGCGTGCTTATACTAAACCAACTAACTCATGCACCCCTGCCGCATACTCATTGTGGAAAATGAATCGCTTGTGGCAATGGATATGGAGCGAATGCTGGTACAACTCGGCTACACGGTAGTGCCCAATGTAAATAGTTATGATGATGCTATCAAACAACTCAATAGTTCAAAGCCCGATCTGGTTTTACTGGACATCAATCTGAATGAAACCAAAACAGGTATCGATCTTTCACTCAAACTACAACAAGAGTATAAAATACCGTTTATCTATATCACATCTCATTCCGATAAAACAACCATGAATCAAGCGTTGGTTACAAAACCCAACGGTTATTTATTAAAGCCCTTTGATGCAGAGGATTTATATGCAGCTATTGAAGTGGCCTTGAGTAATTTTAATGGACAAGCCATCAGTCATGATGAGTCAGCGATGCTCTGTAAGGATGCGCTCTTTATAAAAACGGATAAAAATTTTGTTAGGGTTGATATCAGTGATATTTGTTGGATCGAATCAGAACACAATTATCTCTATATCGTTTCTCAAAAGGGGAAACACATTATCCGATCTAATTTCAAAGACTTTCAGCAAAATGTTCCTGCTGCCCAATTCATTCAGGTACATAAATCATATATGATCAACCTGAATAAGGTAGAAGCATTTTCTCATACCGATATTACCATCAATAGCAAAGAGATACCCTTGAGTAGAATGTACAAGGATGAGTTCTTTGCCTGCATGAAACGAATATTATAAGCGAGAGTAATCGATATGGTACCCAAAATACAGCAGTTGGTACCTATTTTTTGTCCTCTCTTCTTATTTGCTGCAAATTTACAATACGTCATGTGGCATGGGTTGACCATACTAAAATCTCGCAGGTTTTTTTTACTATCCTGTATTATATGTTTTGTATTCTCTATTGAATCCAAGGCTCAGTATAATTATGTGGATACAGATTTGATCAGAAAACAGATCAATACAATCAAAGAAGATTCTACCCTTAGCAGATTATATGGCATATTGGCCTGGGAACTGCGTTTCTCTAATCAGCCAAAAGCAGTGGAGCTGGCAGATAGTATGATACAGCTTTCAAGCAAAGCGAAAGACAACATAAGATTAGCAGAAGCTTACCGGATCAAGGGTTTTGTGAAAGTGGTGAATCAGGATATAGAAGGATGTTTAAAAATGTATGAGCTAGGGATCCAATATGCGAAAAAAGCCAAGAGTAAATACTATGAGTCTGCCATTCTTAATCTGATTGGCGGTATGTATCAGGATAAAGGTGATTTTGATCAGTCTATACAGTTTTTTTTAGAGGCGAATAAAGCAGCAGAAGAAAGTAAGAGCTCTGAAATGATCGCATTTAGCGCCAACAGCATGGCAGAAGCTTATTCAGATGCAGGAAGACCTATCAGTTTCACCAGACCCTTTTATGAAAAAGCATTGCAAGAAGTGCTTCCCAGAAAAAACTGGCAATATGCCGGAATGATTCATTCCAATATGGCCAAAGAATACATGATGGCAGGAAAATCAGATTCTGCTTTGATGGAGACAGAAGCGTCTATTGGTTATTTGAACAGGGTTAAGATGAAAGGATATGTATATGCTACCTGTGCTACAGATATTGGAGAAACGCTTACCAAACTAAAAGCATACAAAAAAGCAGAACAGTATTTAGTAGAGGCCTACCAAATACTTGATAGCCTTAAAACAAAAGACAATCGATTGATCGTATTGTCTGCCTTGTCTACACTGTATGTGGAGAGCGGTCAATATAAAAAAGCAACTGAACGGGTTCGTATGTTGTTATTCTTGGCGAATGAGTACAAGTCAAAAATATTTCTTCGCAATGCGTATAAAGTATTATCAGAAATAGCCGAAAAAACAGGAAGAACAGATAGTGCCTTACATTATTTTAAAACATATCACGAATGGAACGATAAAATTTTCAACGAAAACAAAGAGCGAACCATTGCCAATGCTGAGAGCAGGATGAAGGAGACTTTGCAGGCAAAAGAAAATGAGCAATTAAAATCATCCAACACCAGATTACGTAACAACAATTTGATTGCTGCGGCAGCAGCATGTATTTTATTATTATTGGCATTGATGATTGTATTTGCCAACAGAAAGATCAAGCAAAAAAACCTGGCACTGGAATCGCAGAAACAAATGATTGAAAAGCAATCGGCTGAGAAAGATATTTTGTTACGAGAGATACATCACCGGGTAAAAAACAACTTACAGGTAGTATCCAGTCTCTTGAATTTACAAGTAGCAAGCATCTCTGATCAGAAAGCAATAGATGCTTTAATGGCGAGTCAGAAAAGAGTAAAAGCCATTTCACTAATACATCAGAATCTTTATGCGTTTGAAGACTTGAGTACCATTTCATTTACGTCGTATGTTCAGGAATTATACAATGATCTCAGACAACTATACAATAAAGGAAGTATTGAACTGATTTGTACCGCAGCCACCCCACAGCTGGAGTTTGATATTGAAAGATCGGTGCCTTTGGGCTTGATTTTAAACGAAGCAATTACAAATGCACTCAAACATGCATTTAATGGAAGAGAAGAAGGGGTCATTAATATCTCATGTTCAGCCGATGAGGATGGACTTCTTACGATTATTGTTGCAGACAATGGTCTTGGCTTGCCAATATCTTTTGACAACCATCAATCTTCTTCTCTTGGCTTCAGGATCATTAAAGAATTGACCCGTCAGTTAAAAGGAACCGTAACATGCGAAGTAGATAAGGGCACCATATTCATATTCAGGATTCCTCAGACCAGGTTAAAAGCCTAACTCCAATTACTGAGTTTCGTACTCATTTTCTTGCATTTGGTACCATTTTATTATTAAAAACTAAATGACCTAACTAATTTTCTGATTCAAATACCATTGATTAGTGTTTACCGACATTCTTCAATGGCAATTATCAATATCCCATATCCTTACTATTTGTTGTTCTTAGAGCAACAATTAGAAAATCCAAACAAAACTAACTTAGATGCAAACGAACTGTACACGCATGGCAGGAGTGCTTTTGTGCTTTCTGCTTTTGTCATGGAGTCCTAAACTCTCCCCTGTTACATTATTTCAACAAACTGAATCGATTGTTCCTGTAGAAGATTGGGTGCTTGCTACAGAAAAAAGCGGAGTAAAAGCCTATTACCGCATCACTACCTGTGGTGAGGATCAGGTAATATACCTCCGTTTTGTGAATAACAACTTGGGAGCGGCACAGGTAAGCTGGAAAGGAGAGATTCGGTTTAGTGGAGAGTCACAACCAAGAAGTATCAAAGAACAAATCTCAAGTCTTACCATTCAAAATGGCGAAATATCCGGAACCAGCTGCATCAATCCGGCTATCGCGGAGCTGGTGGTGAAGCAGGAGCTTTCTCCTGTTGTCAATATGGAAGCATATTTGTTTCAGCAACTCACTATTACCCTGAACTAGTTAACCTGCAATCATGAGAAAAACGACTATAACCTTTTCGGCTGCCTATAGAATATTTGTTGTGCTTTTATTGGCATGTACGGGCATTGTTCAATTACAGGCGCAAATCTATCCATTCACCACTTGTGGAGCTACTGGAACAAATGGTCCAACACAAACGCAGGTGAATCTTGCTTATGCATCAACACCCATTACACTTGTTACGAGTAATAATGGTATTCAAGAGTGGTCTGTGCCTGCTACTGGATTGTATTCAATCAAAGTAGCGGGAGCTAAGGGTGGAGGAGCCGGTGGTGGAAATGGCGCAGTGATGTCGGGAGAGTTTTTACTAACTCAGGGCCATGTGATACAAATTGTAGTAGGTCAAAGAGGAACCGGAGGTTTTGGTTCTCAAGGAAGTTTTAACAGTGGCGGCGGTGGTGGTGGTTCTTATGTAATAAATAAAACTACGGGTACTATTTTAATTATTGCCGGTGGTGGTGGTGGTGGAAATGGAGACTATGGTTCTTCATATCCTAACACTGCTGGTAACCCTGCAAATACAGGTACTTCAGGTAATAGTACTTGTCAAACCGGAGGAGGTATTAATGGTAATGGAGGGAGAAATGGTATTACGGATGATCCGGCTGCAGGCGGAGGTGGTTATTTTACAAATGGAGAAAATTCACCGGGTGCAGCTTTTGCCACCGGCGGTTTTTCATTTTTAAATGGTGCAAGAGGTGGCGCAGGAAGAGCAGGATCTTTCTTTGGTGGTGATGGTGGTTTTGGTGGCGGTGGCGGAGGTACTTCAAATATTTTGGTTAGAGGTGGTGGCGGAGGTGGCTATTCCGGTGGACAAGGGGGTACTTATCAGATTGCTCAGACGTCGATATATACATCCAGCAATGACAGGGGCCATGGTGCCGGCGGTGGGTCTATTAATAACGGCACGAACCCACAAATATTTGCAACGAATGCATCGAGCGGTTATGTTACCGTTACAACACTGGCTACGCCAGCAGGAGCGTTGAATTTTGTAAAAGCAAACAATAATTACATAACAGTACCACATAGTGCTACGCTGAATCTAGGAGCAGAGTTTACGATTGAGGCTTGGGTGAATTATACAGGTGTGAACAGTACTATTATAGATAAAGGGAATTACAATTACTTATTACAAGTGAACTGTAACAATCCCGGATTTGCTCCTAATAAATTGAACTTTTATAATAGAAATACCGGTTGGGTACATTCTACCGGAACTGTGCCTGAGGGTGTATGGACGCACGTTGCTGTTACACTTAAGAATGGTACCATGACGTTCTATATCAATGGCGTAGCTTCTGGTACTGCAGCAGTAACTTTTGCACAGGATAATGGTCCTGTAAACATTGGTCGTCAATCTCCATCATCATGTGCATGTAACATATTTAATGGAAACATGGATGAATTGCGTGTTTGGAACAGAGCCTTGTCGTCTTGCGAAATCAATACGAATAAAGGTTGTGAACTCAATGGCGCCCAAACTGGGTTAGCAGCATATTACAAATTCAATCAGGGGAATGTCAACAACAACAATAGTGCAGTAAATACCCTGACCGATGCGAGTGGTAATAATAATACAGGTACACTCACCAATTTTACATTATCAGGTGCAACATCTAATTGGGTGGCAGGACAAGTTTCAGGAACTTGTGCGGTGTACACTACACCTAATGCAAATATCACAGGTAATCTTGTGATATGTTCCGGAGCTACCACTCAGTTAAACAATACCATTGCAGGTGGTGTATGGAGCAGCAGTAATAATGCTGTGGCAACTGTTAATACAAGCGGTTTAGTGACAGGTGTATCAGCGGGTACTACTACAATTACTTATACCAATAATTGTGGTGGTGTATCAACAGCTACTGTTACAGTGAATGCATCACCAACCGCAAGTATCAATGCGGTGGGATCTACAACACTTTGTGCGGGAAGTGCCATTACATTAAATGCCAACACAGGAGCCGGACTAACTTACCAATGGCGTTTAAATGGAAATCCTATTTCGGGTGCTACGAATGCAAATTATATCGCTAATGCGGTAGGTTCATATACAGTTGTTACTACCCAGAGTGGATGTTCAACAACATCAAATGCTGTGACTATATCAGCAGATCAAATACCTCCGGTAGCAGTATGTAAGGATGTTAATTTGACTTTGAATGCAAGTGGTACTGCGTCCATCATCATACCTGCTACTACAACCACTTTATTCTATGAAAACTGGTCTGGTGATAATCAGGGTTATTATGCAAATACCAGTACGCTGAATTGGAATGTAACAGGTGATATTGATAGAGCAGATTATGTTTCCGGAATGCCGGGTATTGAAATCGATCTTTCGGGATTTGCAAATGGAGCCATTGAAACGAAGCAAACATTCAACTTCACTCCAGGAACATATACCATTAGTTTCCTTCAAGTGGCGAATACTCTTGGTGGTAATGCCGTAAAAGTAGACATAGGTTCTTTGTTTAGCCAAACATTCGTTACCGCATTAACCATATCATCCGAAAGCGCAACCTTTACGGTTACATCTAATACATCCGCTACATTAAAGTTTACACAATTAGGTACGAGTGATCCTGCAGGAAGTTTTGTTGGACAAATAAGATTGGTAAGAAATGATGCGGAAACTTTGGCCATCGAAAATGGAAGTACCGATAATTGTAGCATTGCAAGTATCACAGCTTCAAAAACCAACTTTACATGTGCCGATATTGGAACCAATATCGTTACACTAACAGTAACAGATGTGAATGGAAATGTTGCAACATGTCAGGCTACTGTAACTGTAACAGATAATATAGCACCAGTAATGAGTGCTGCGCCATCAAATATTACAATGAATGCAACCAGTGCAGCCGGTGCGTTAATAAATTATACTACACCAACAGCAACTGATAATTGTCCGGTAACAGTAAGCTTAATTTCAGGTTTAGCAAGTGGTTCAACATTCCCGGTTGGTACAACTACGGTAACCTATCGTGCAACTGATGCATCTGGCAACACTGCGCAAAGCTCATTTACAGTAACGGTGATTGGTGTAGCACCACAAATTGTGAGTCCGGGTAATCAGACAGCTCCTGCTGCTCAGGGTACTTGTGGAGCGACTGTAAACTTTGCTGCTACAGAAACAACAGCTATTCCTGCATCAACGATTACATATTCACATCAACCAGGTTCAGTATTCCCTGTAGGTGTAACAACAGTAACGGCTACAGCAACAAATGCTGTGGGCACATCTCAGGTAACATTTACAGTAACAGTAAATGATGTAACGCCTCCAAGCATTGTCTGTGCATCTAATATTACCGTAAATGCGCCTTCAAATGCATGTTCGGCGAATGTTACTGTAACATCTCCTGTTGTATCCGATAACTGCGCTACGCCCAATTATGCAGAAATAGCTGCTCCATTCAATGCTAATGCAACTAACCTTTCATTATGGATTGATGCCACCAAATTTTCAACAAGTAATGGGGGTGGATTAAATGGGGTTATGAATGATGCAAGTGGTAAACGTTCTGTTTCTACAACGGCAACTTATGAAACTGCCGGATTTAATGGTAGACCATCTGTCAGATATAATAATAACCAAACAGCAACATCTGCATTTAGTACGAATGCTAATACTTATGTATTTACAACTGTTCAGATAGTAGCACCTACAAATAACTGGGCATCTGTATTTTACCATTTGAATAGAGACGGTGGATTAACCATTGAGCAAAATCCATTCTCACCTAATTCTGCACCAAGCGGTACTGCTCAATATCATTTTCAAACCGGAAATGATAATGCCAATGTAGAGCGTAATATTACCTATGGGGTACACTATATCATGGCAGCAAAAATAACAGGAGGAAATGTACGCTCATTTACATTGTATCGTGACAACAATGGCGTGTTGCAAAATCTTGGTACAAGCACCAACAGTGCCTTTACTTTAAGTATTGGAAATGGTGGATTATTTATTGGACGAAGTGATGTTGGATCGGAGTTTACCAATATGAGAATGGGTGAGTTTATTTATTTTCAAAATGATATGCCAAGCGGTGTAACAGAAGCATCGGTAATTGATTATTTATATCAAAAATGGTTGTACAATAATAGTGTTAGTCTAACCAATAGTTTTAATGGTAGTTCAAATGCTTCAGGAACATATCCTGTCGGTACTACTAATGTAACGTGGACTGCTACAGATGCATATGGTAATACATCAACTTGCCAGCAAACTGTTACAGTAGTTGATAATACTGCCCCACAGTTCACTTCATGTCCTTCAAATATTACAGTAAATGCAACAAGCGCAGCAGGTGCAGTGGTAAACTATTCAACTCCTGTAGGCACTGATAATTGCTTAGGTGCAGTAACGACCTTAACTGGTGGTTTGCCAAGCGGTTCAACATTCCCGATCGGTACTACTACGGTAACGTATCATGCAACAGACGCATCTGGTAATACAGCAAATTGTTCTTTTACAGTAACGGTTTCAGGAGTTGCACCGGTAATTGTTTGTCCTTCGAATATTATTGTTAATAGTGCTGCAGGACAATGCGGTGCGAACGTAAATTTTGCAGCCACCGAAACAACCGGTATCCCAGCATCTGTCATTACGTATTCACATACACCAGGTAGTTTCTTCCCTGTTGGAACAACAACAGTAACCGCTACTGCAACAAATGCAGTTGGTACAACTAGTTGTACGTTTACCGTAACAGTACAGGATGTAACACCGCCGGTATTGGGTTGTACTAATCAGTCTTCATCGAATCCGGTGAACTTTATGAGAGGTACCAGCACAGGTGGAACTGCTTCTGTTGTATCATGGGGTGCCATGAATGGAGCATTTCAGTATGGAGGATCTTCTTTAGGTACAAATTGTAACGAATTATGGAGACCTTTTGGTACCCTCTGTGATGAAGGTCCAAATACCAATAGCATGACCACTAGCACGAAGCAGAACCAGCATTCAGGCATCACCTGGAACAATGGCGGTGGCACGGGTATATTTATTGTTGATCTTGGCGCTACACAAACCTTTAATCTGGCACAGGTTTATCAGATGTTCTCAGATGGTAAAACAACACATGTAAGAGGTTTCTACCATCCTTCAACATCTGCAACACCACCATCCTTAACAGATGCGGGCTGGGTTGAAATGTTCCCAGAAACCTTAATAGGTGCAGGTGTGCTGAGTGGCAACAATGTAACACAGCCTACTAATATCACATTTAATGCTACAACAGCACGTTATATACGTTTCTATGCAAGAAATGACGGTCGATATGGTTCATCTGGATATATAGAGACAAGAAGTATTAAGCTTTTCAATACGGCACCTGCTGTGAATAATGTAGTAGTAACCGTGGAAGAAGGTCAATGTACCGCAATAGCTAATTATGATATTCAGGCATTGGATAATTGCTCTGGTACTGTTGTTACTTATTCTATCCCAAGCGGATCCAGCTTCCCGATTGGAACAACACCTGTAACTGTTACTGCAACAGATGCATCCGGTAATGTGGCTACTTGTTCATTCTCTGTCATAGTAAATGCACCGGAGATCAATGTAACAGGTAATACCAATAATATTCCAAGTGGAACCACTACCACATCTGCTACCAACAATACCAATTTAGGCGGCACACTACCTAATGTATCAGTAAGCAAAAACTTTGTAGTACAAAATACAGGTACAGCTGCACTGAAAGTTAATTCTATAAACCTGTCTGGAGTAGATGCATCTGCATTCAATGTAACAGGTATCACCCTACCTGCAACTATTGCACCGAATGCTACTGCAAATTTCAACGTAGTATTCAATAGCAATACACCGGGAATTAAAAATGCAACGGTTACTATTCAAAATACCGACTGTGATGAAGCTGCTTATCAGTTTGCAATAACAGCGGAAATCACTTGTACTGATCCGGTATTTGTAAATCAGAATCCGCAAGTACAAGCTACCACAACTACTACAACTTGTAATGCTGTGGTGAACTATCCGTTATCCGTAAATGGTATACCGGCACCGGCGCTTACCTATTCTTTCTCTGGTGCAACTACCGGATCGGGTGCAGGAACCGGAACGGGTCAAACCTTTAATCTGGGCACTACACATGTTACTGTAACAGCGGTGAATTCATGTAGTACAGTGGTATATGAGTTTGATGTGATTGTACGTGATATTACCGCACCAACAGCAATAGCCCAAAACCTAACGATCAACTTAAGTGCGAACGGTACTGCAAGTATCACAGCTGCACAAGTGAACAATGGATCAAATGATAATTGTGGTATTGCAACAATTGTATTGGATAAGACCGACTTCGATTGTGGTAATGTAGGAGCGAATACTGTTGTATTAACTGTAACGGATGTAAACGGAAACAGTAGTACAGCAACTGCAACAATAACCGTAGTAGATAATATCGCACCAACAGCAATAGCCCAAAACCTAACCATCAACTTAAGCGCGAACGGTACTGCGAGTATCACAGCTGCACAAGTGAACAATGGATCAAATGATAATTGTGGTATTGCA